>Ga0247832_1000014_pt1 | contig 285655 bp, 289 predicted proteins | sample LaCruzMarch2015__10_FD_192407 | JGI IMG/M metagenome (GOLD analysis project Ga0247832, IMG submission 192407) | Freshwater microbial communities from meromictic Lake La Cruz, Castile-La Mancha, Spain - LaCruzMarch2015_4m | ecosystem: Environmental > Aquatic > Freshwater > Lake | place: Spain...
ATAGATGTTTATTAATTTATATTATTTTCTCCCCCCCTCGGAGCTTTTGTCAAGTTTTTTTGAAGGGTTTTTATATATACTTTTATTATATAACTTGGTTTGGGTTTTGGCAATGGTTGGGATTGTGGATAAGTTTGGGGTTTAATTGTGAGTTATCCACCTCCGGCCTAAAGGCCAACTCCTCCATTTATCTGCCGTAGGCAGAAAGGAGGACAAAATATGCCTCAGGCGACTGAGATGTCTCCCCTACGAAAACCTATGTCGGCGGGTTCACCGACTCTACGAAAAGGTTGGAGGGATAAAACCTTCCGATACAGATAAACTATTTTGTGCTCTCACCAAGACTCGAACTTGGATTAGAGGCTTAGGAGTCCCCTGTTCTATCCCGTTGAACTATGAGAGCAATGGTCTTATTATACTGAAAAATTTAATTTTTGTATATAAGACAATGTTATTTGTTTGGGATTGAAAAACTAAATATCTAAATTTTGCACTGAGCGAGCTCTGGATTGGATGAATTTTCGTCTTGGCAAAACTTCTTCTCCCATCAGCATATCAAAGACTCTATCTGCCTTCTCTGCTTCTTCTATAGTCACTGACTTCATCACTCTAGTCTCTGGATCCATAGTTGTACTCCAGAGTTGGTCTGGATTCATCTCTCCTAAACCCTTATATCTCTGGATATTGATCTTAGATTGTGGATTTTCTAACTCCCATTGTGCTACTAATTGTTGTTTTTGGTCATCAGAGTATACATAATGAAATTCCTTACCTCGAGAGATACGATACAATGGTGGTTTGGCAATGAATATATTTCCTGACTCAATTAATGGTTTAAAATATCTAAAGAAAAGGGTCAAAATCAAAGTCATAATATGAGCTCCATCAACATCGGCATCAGTCATAATGACAACTTTGTGATAACGAAGACGATTGATATCAAAGGTCTCGCCAATAGATGTGCCTAATGCAATAACTAAAGACTTGATTTCCTTGGAGGCAAGCATCCTATCTAACCGAGCTTTTTCTACATTGAGAATTTTTCCTCTGAGAGGTAAGATGGCTTGAAAAGCTCTATTTCGGCCTTGTTTAGCTGAACCACCAGCCGAATCTCCCTCCACGATAAATAATTCACTCTCCTCTGGTCTACGACTAGAACAATCTGCCAATTTCCCAGGCAAAGTCATTCCCTCTAGAGCTCCTTTTCTGATTACAGTGTCTCTAGCAGCTTTGGCGGCTCTTCTTGCCTTAGCTGCCAAAAGAGAGTTTTCAATAACAGCTTTTGCATCTCCAGGATTTTTATCTAGGTAATCAGCTAGTTGCTCGCCAAAAATCTGATCTACTACACTACGAGCTTCTACTGTTCCTAATTTTTCTTTGGTCTGACCCTCAAACTGAGGAGACAATGGAGCTTTTAATTTGATTGAAATTACAGCTACTAAACCTTCCCTGACATCATCTCCTGTTAAGTTTTCATCTTTTTCTTTGAGTATTCCTTTCTTTTTGGCATAGTCATTCAAGACTCTTGTCAAAGCTGTTCTAAATCCAGTCACATGAGTTCCTCCTCCTGGAGTTATGATATTATTCACAAAGGATAGCTCAGTAGATTGCAAATCTCTAGAATATTGAAAAGCTACTTCAACTAAAATATTATCTTTTTCTTGATTACAATAGAATGGTGTGGAGTGTCTAGGTTCTTCACCATGGAATAAGTATCCTAAATAAGAGATAATTCCACTATTAAAGAAAAATGTATAATCTACTGTCTTGTTCTCTACTCTTAAATCATTGACTTTAATTTGAGTGCCTTTAGTAAGATATGCCTGTGACCTTAGATAATTATAGATTTTATCTCGGTTAAAATTTGTCTCTGGGAAAATAGAGGCATCAGGCTTAAAGATAACTTCAGTTCCATTTGAGTGATCGGTTTTACCAACTTTCTTTATCGCCCCCTGCGGAAATCCAATTGAAAAGTTCTGAGTATATTCATAGCCATCTTTCCAAACTGTAACCTTAGTATCAGTAGACAATGCATTTACAACTGAAATTCCAACTCCATGAAGTCCCCCTGATACCTGATATCCGCCTTTACCAAACTTTCCACCAGCATGGAGTTTAGTCATAATAGTCTCAAGAGTTGATACTCCTGTTTTGGGGTGAATATCCACTGGAATCCCTCGTCCATTATCCTCTACTCTAATTCTATCCTCTGGCAACAAGTCTACTGTAATAGTGTCACAGTATCCCCCCATAGCCTCATCAATAGAGTTGTTGACTATTTCCCAAACCAAATGATGTAGCCCTTCTGTTCCGGTTGAACCTATATACATTCCCGGTCTTACTCTGACTGGCTCTAATCCTTCCAATACATCAATTTGTGCTGCTGAATATTCTTGAACGGGTTGCTGTTTTTTTGCCATATATGTTACTATTCTATTATACTTTATTTTATCATATTTAGCTTAATAAGTCTATATGCAATCTATTATTACTATTCTCGGGACAACCGCTATTGGGAAATCCAAACTTTCTATAGAACTTGCCAAAAAGTTTGATGGCATTATAATTTCTGCTGATTCTAGACAGATTTATAAGGGTTTTGATATTGGTAGTGGCAAAATTACAGCTGATGAAATGCAGGGTATTGAGCATTATATGTTGGATATTAAAGAGTTATGGCAAGATTATAATTTATCTGAATTCAAAACTGATGCTACTGCAATATTAAGTGATTTAAAGCAACAAAATACTTTACCATTTATTGTGGGTGGCACTGGATTATATATAGAGGCTATTATTTATGATTATCAAATACCCAATATACCTCCACAAGCAGAATTGCGTCATAACCTATCTCAGGAAACAAAAGAAATATTACAAAAAATATTATTAGAAATAAAACCAGCGCACAATCTCAATCAATCGGATTGGCATAATCCAGTGAGACTAATTAGAGCTATTGAAACTGCAAATATAAATCAATCTGATCAAATTAAGCAAAACAATAGTTTATATAATAGTTTAATAATTGGGCTAAAGTCTACTCTGGAGAATATAAAAAGTAGAATCACTAAAAGGGTTGATGATAGGCTAACCCAAGGTGCTATTGAGGAAGTCCAAAAAATACAAAGAATTTTAGGCGAGCATCTAAGTCCAGAGATGGCTTCCAAAAAAATATGCCAATTTGGGCTCGGAACTAATTTTATTCTAGACTATCTTAACCATAAAATTGATTATAAGACGATGAGGGAAAAATATATTCAAGCTGAATATCAATATGCCAGAAGACAATTGACTTGGTTTAGAAGAATGAAGGATATTGTGTGGTTTGAAGCTGATGATAAAGATTTGATAGACAAAACTAGTCTTTTGATTGCTGATTTTCTGAAATAATAGCCTTGATAGTAGTGTGTCCTAGGGACAGAGTATCATAAATAAAAACATAAAATCTAAATCCTAATACAAATACTCCAAAACTAAATAAAATAAGAGATAATGGAGGAAATATTATATCTGAGTTGATATACTCCTGCCACACTGGAAGCTTGGCTAAATATATATGCATAGTGGCTAGAATAAATGCACTATAACTAATATAACGAATTACTCGCCTCCATCTCTTGGGACCCAAAGTCTTGATTACGATAATCTCAGATATAGCATAGCAGATAAAAAACAGATATAAAGCCGATATACCCAAAGCCACTGCCCAATAACTATTAACTAGAATATCTGGGTTGGGCAATACATATATAATAGTCCCCACGACTCCATGAATCAAGGCATACATAAACCCAATTATACCTAATTGTTTGCGATAGGTTAAAAATTTATCAAAGTAATTCCAAAATTTCCCAAAAGGACCTAGTATTAAGGAAAATCCTATTAATAAATATCCGGTATTAGTAAAACCCTTGAGAGCCATCTCCACTGCCGATACTGATTCATAAACTGTACCTACATAGTAAATAGAGAAAAAAGGTATAGTAGTGAGACTAAAAAGAATAATATTTTTCCAAGGATTTCTTTTTTTGATGATATTTGGCATATTTATTTGAGTATAATATTTTTAGTTTGTTCTATTGTATCTTTGAAATTAAATTTTGTAGCATATTCTTGACGAGCTTGTATATCTGATTTAGTTTGATCTTTTTGTATAGCTGTAATCATAGCTTTAGCCCAAGCTTTGATATTGTCTAACTCTACATATTCTATCATAGAATCCCCGACTTCTCTAGAACTTGGTATATCTGAGGCAATAACGGGCACTCCTTGTTGCAAAGCTTCCAGAATGGGAAATCCAAATCCCTCATAGAAAGACGGATATAGTACTGCTCTGGCTTGCTGATATAATGTTAGTTTCTCTAAGTTATTGACTCGATTCAGATTAATAATATCTTTTTTGTATTCTGAATTTTGAATAGCTTTTACAATGTCCTGATGGCCATAACCAGCACTACCCGCTAAAACTAGTTTCAAATGAGGTTGACTTAGCTTTACTAAATTAAAGGCTTCTATGATAGTTAGTAAATTTTTTCTTAATTCTTTTCGCCCTACAAATAAAAAGTATTCTGAAGGCTTGAGGTCTTGAATTATTGGATTAATTGTATCCTTCTCATCTATTTCTAAGTATGGAATACCCGAGGGGATAACTTGAATTTTATCTGGATTAATTTCATATTCGCTGGATAAATCATCTTTGGTGGATTGACTTGGAGTAATAATAGTAGATGCCCATTTGGCTGATAGTTTTGTAAAAACAGCAAGATGCCAAAATCTGAATAAAGAATAGGCTTGAGGGAAGGCTTCATATTCTAGGCCATGTATTACAATAATACTCTTTTTGGGGTGAATCGGAGGGATAATACTAGCTGGTGTATAGAGCCTGTCTGGCTTATCTCTAAGAATTGCTAAAGATAAGCCCCATAATGTCCATAAAAATTTATTTTTGATAATATTATTTTTAGTATTTGGATGTAAATCTAAAACTGATTTATCTAAGTTTTTATGGGAATATAATATAATCTGATGATTATCAGGGATTAATTGTAACAATCCTAGAATCAGATTTTGTGCATAATATTCTGTGCCTGTCTTATTTTTGACCTCTAACTTGGAAGCATCTATGGCTATTTTCATATTTTTATTAATTATCAATATTTATCTTTTATAGCCTAATACTCTCCTATATTTATCTAGACTATCCAACATTATTCCAGTACCCTTGGCAACACAATAGAGTGGATCCTCAGCAATAGCACAAGGCACTCCAGTGGATTTAGAAATTAGTTCGGCTATATTTTTGAGTAATGCGCCTCCACCTGTAATTATAATTCCCTTCTCAATGATATCACTAGCAAGTTCTGGTGGAGTTTCTTGTAACACATTTTTAACTGTCTGAATAATTTCTCTTAATTCTGCCTGCATTGCAATTGTCACCTCTTCTGAAGTAATTGTTACATTTTTAGGAAGTCCAGTCAAGACATCTCGCCCCCTAATATCCATAGTATCAGTCTCTATTGGAAGAGCTGAACCTAATTTTTTTTTGATATCCTCAGCTGTTTGTTCTCCAATAGCCAGACTGTATTTTTTTTTGATATGTGTAATAATGGCTTCAGTCAATTTATCTCCAGCTACTCTTGCTGAAGCAAAAGCTACAATCCCCCCCAGAGAAATGACACCAACTTCAGTAGTCCCTCCTCCGATATCAATGACCATACTACCAGATGGGATATCAATCGGTATACCAGCTCCTAGGGCTGCCAAAATTGGTTCTTTAACAACATAGGCATTCCTAGCTCCTACATTCAGTGCAACTTCAATTACCGCTCTTTTTTCAGTAGAAGTAATAGAAGCCGGGACCGAGATAATACAATCAGGTTTGAAAATTCTAATACGTCCGCTAACTTTTTGAATCAAGTATCCAATCAAGGCTTCAGTCATACGATAATCTGCAATCACTCCATCTCGAATTGGCCTGACTGCTTTAATTCCATCTGGAGTTCTGCCAATCATTTCCTTTGCTTGATTACCAACTGCCAAAATAGAGTTGGTATACAAATCTACAGCTACTACTGAAGGCTCATCAACTACAATCCCTTTATTAGGTAAAAACACTAATACATTAGCCGTTCCTAAATCTATACCTATTCTTTTTACCATATCAATTCTTAACTATCTTTACTCTTATTATATCATATTTCACCCTAATTTCACTCCCTGTTTTCGCAAATCATTACGAATAGCTCTTGCAGCTGATCCGGTTTTTACCATATTAAGCCAATCTCGATGAGGTTTTTGTTTTTTATCTGTAATAATTTCTACGATATCTCCATTTTGCAAACTCTCATATAATTTTACTGGACTGCCATTGACCTTAGCTAATACTGTATGTTTTCCAATATCTTGATGTATTCTAAAAGCAAAGTCTAAAGCCGTAGAGCCTTGCAAAAGTCTAATTGCGTCCCCTTTTGGAGTCATTACAAAAATTTGGTCTTGGAATAAATCTAATGTAACATATTGTAAATATTCTTCTTCGGACAAAGGTTCTTTACCTAAGTTTACCAAATCTTGAATCCACTTAAATCTATCCGTATCAATAAAAGAATTCTTATTCACACTGGATTTTTGTTTATATGCCCAATGTGACGCGACTCCATATTCACAATATTCATGCATTTCCTCTGTTCTAATTTGAAATTCAAAAATAGTGCCCGTCTCTATGTCTTTTACTGTATTATGAATACTCTGATACCCATTATCTTTGGGGCTGGCAATATAATCTTTAACTCGATTAGGTAATGGCTCAAAGTATGACTGAATCACAGCAAATACCTGATAACAAGTGGCTAAATCTGGAGTGATAATTCTAAGAGCAATCAAATCATAAACTTTGTCAATGGTTTTGCCAGTAGTCAATTTCTTGTATAAAGAATAATATTTTTTAGATCTACCATATAGTTGTCCGTAATTTATTTGCTCAGCTTCCAAAACAATTTTCAAATTATACTCTATTCTAGCTAAAATCTCTTGTCTAGTAGTATAAGCTTGCTTGACCTGAGAGACCAGTGCTTTATATTCATTTGGGTAAGCATAGGGAAAACTTAGATTTTCTAATCTTTCTTGTAATTTTCCCATACCTAGCCTCTGGGCAATTGGAGCGTAAATTTCCAAGCTCTCAAGAGCAATTCTTTGTGCTTTTTTTGGTGGTAGAGCATCTAGGGTTTCCAGATTATGCAATCTATCGGCTAATTTGATGAAGATAACTCTAATATCTCGGCTCATCGCTACAAACATTCGCCTCAAATTCTCAGCATATCTATCCTCTCCTTTATATTTTATCACCGATAATTTGGTCACTCCTGAGATCAAAAATATTACCTCTCGACTAAAAAACTTTTCCAAATCCCTAAGACTAACTTCAGTATCCTCTGGCACATCGTGTAGCAACATTGCAATCAAAGTGTCTCTGTCTAATTGCATCTCGGCTAGAATAATACAGGCAGAAACTGGATGAATAATATAGAAATCTCCACTTTTTCGCCTTTGTTCACTATGAGCTTCGACCATTTGCATAAAAGCTATCTCTACCTGCTCTAAATCTGACTTCGATAAATATACTAGATATGGGAGCAAAACTTGCCAAAGCTGTTGGCTGGCTAATTCTAAATTATCTGTACTAACTGATTCTATTTTAAAACTCATATTGCAATAGACTTAATCATCTATTCTAATAATATCAAACCCTAATTGAGACAGCCTCTCTTCAATTGTCTCATACCCTCTATCAATATGATGGATGTTCTCAATCACACTATCTCTCTCTGAGATTAAAGCTGCCAATAAGAAAGTCATCCCTGCTCTAATATCTGGGCTTTCAATTTTCTTGCCATATAATTGAGTTGGGCCATTGACTACTACCCGATAAGGGTCACACATAATAATATTAGCTCCCATCTGATTAAGAGTATCTGTGTAGAATAATCTACCATCAAAAATAGTCTCCTGTACTACTGAGGTTCCCTCAGCTTGAGTTAATAGAAGAGTAAATGGAGCTTGCAGGTCAGTCACGAATCCTGGATATTCATGAGTTTTGAGCTGTAAGCCTTTATATGGTTTATTATGGACTAGAATTTGGACATAATTCTCTCCTAATTCATACTTTACTCCCACTAAGTCTAAAAATTTCCAGAATACTCTGAGATGTCTTGGCTCAATCCCTGTTACCTTAATATCACTTCTAGTCAGAGCTGCTAGAATAGCAAAAGTTCCAGCTTCTAATCTATCTGGGATATTGGTATATTCTAAAGACTCCCCAGATAAATTCTCTACTCCCTCTATTATAATCTCAGAAGTTCCGTCTCCTGTAATCTTGGCTCCTGCCAGTCTCAACATATCACAAAGTGCTGTAATCTCGGGCTCTAGAGCAGCATTATAAATAATAGTCTGCCCCTGAGCTTTGACCGCTGCCATAATAAGATGCTCTGTGGCAGTGTGAGAAATCCACTTAAAGACATATTCTATACCGACAAGAGATTTATTAGGCAATCTAAATATATACTGATTATTCTCCTCAATTACCTCAGCTCCCATCAAGGATAAACTCTCCAAAGTCATATCAATTGGCCTTCTTCCAATAGCATCTCCCCCTGGATGAGGGAATACAACCTCCCCAAAACGAATCAATAAAGGAGCAATGAAGAGAAAGGAGGCTCGCATTTTGATTGCAAGTTCTGATGGGATAATATTCAAATTAACAGAAGTAGTATCAATGATATAAGAATGATGAGAAATTCTTTCTATCTTAGCTCCCAGAGTTTCTAATATCCGTATCATATCTCTAATATCCTCAATATCTGGTATATTATGTAGAGTTATCCTACCATCTATCAAGAGTGTGGCTGGCAATAATTTGATAGCTGAGTTTTTGGCTCCATAAACTGGGATTTCACCACTTTTACCAAATTGATTACCTTTAATTTGAAATTTTGCCATATAATTTTACTTTAATAATTTTAAGATTTCTTCTGTATCATTCCAATTTTCCTTAAATCCATTTCTTCTCATAATACTAGTCTCGCTGCCTTTACCAGTAATTATAATTATATCTTCTTTTTGAGCTAAATCTATAGCTTTTTGGAAGGCCTCTCGACGGGAAGTAATTCGCCAAGCATTCTGATTCTCTATTTTACCAGCTTCTAATACACCAGAGAAAACTTCATCTATAATAGATTGAGGATTTTCATCATAAGGATCCTCATCTGTTATAATTACATAATCATTCATCTGCCCAGCTACCTTACCCATGGGTGATCTTTTCCAAGTATCTCTACCACCACCACAAGAGCCTAATATAGCAATAGTTTTACTATTCTTACTTTTAAAGCTAGTGTTGATAGTTTGATACACCTTTTCTAAGGCTTCCGGAATATGGGCATAGTCCACGAATATAGTAGGCTTTGTCGATACTTTGTTCATTCGACCTGGGATATCATTGATATTATTGAGCACCTTATTGATAGACTTATAGTCATAACCGAGCCACTTTGCAATTCCAATTACAAATAAAAGATTATAGCCCATAAATTCACCTAAGACTGGAGTTGTAACTTGATATTTTTGCTTGCTATTATTATCTTGATACCCAAAATCTAATCCATCCTGATCTGATTTTATTACTAACATTTGTAAAGTAGACTGTTTTGACTTACCAGTAGAATAGACTTGCTTCTTAGTCAAGCCTCGATAATATTCTTGATGTTCATCATCTTGATTAACCCAAGAGAGAGGCGTTATAACTTTAGAATCAACTCTTTTAGATTGAGACTTCTCAAAAGATTGGAATAATAAGCCTTTAGCTTTTTTATAATTCTCAAATCCACCATGAGCTTCGAGGTGTTCAGGGTAAAGGTTCGTAATTATAACTGAGTCAAAATGTATGCCACGATGCCTATTCTGGACCAAACCCTCACTAGTCACTTCCACTATAAAGACATTAGCTCCATTATTCATAGCCTCTCTCATTAATCTATGAATCTGACCTCTACCGGGCATAGAATTTCTAATTTTATTTTTAGACAACTCTATGCCGTTGCTAGAATAAACTGAAGAAGTTAACCCAACCTTTAGACCCAATTTGACTAAAGTCTGATACAGAGTATAGACTGTACTGGTCTTACCTTTTGTCCCTGTAATTCCAATTACAATAAGAGACTCACTAGGGCTTCCGAATAAAATATTAATAGAATAATTAAATATTAGATGATATAAAGATTTTAACTTTTTTAATATTGCTCTTGGCATACTAAATTATTAGTTTTGAGTGATTAGTTTTTGATATTATCTACTAATTCCTGATAAGTTTTAACTGGATTGTCTGACTTGAAGATAGTACTGCCAACAGCAATTCTATTCACTCCCAAGTCTCTGATAGTCTTAATATTATCTATATTCACCGCCCCATCCCAAGCTATATCCCCTTCATACATAGTATAGCGACTTTGGAAATCTTTTACCTTATCATATACTTGAGCTTGTAGAGAAGAACCATAGAATCCTGGGTTTACTCCCATAAATTGGACGCCATCAATTTTCTTAACCACCTTCCCAATATCTCTAATGTCTGTATCAGGATTGATTGCAATAGATACCTCTTTGTTGATAGACTTAACTAGATTGACTAATTGGCGAAGTTGTTCTAAATTCTCACAAATTTCTTGATGCACTATAATTCTGGTACAGGATTTAAAAGACTTGAGACTCTCAATAATATCTCTTGTATTATTGAAAGTCGCCATAATATGAATCTCAACCTGCAAGTCACCAAAATCTTCATAAAAGAATTCTCTTGGGCTAAGAGAATTGGAGGGCACAAACTCTCCATCCATAATATCAATTTGAATAGTATTAGCCATGGATTTTATAATTGCTAAATATTCTCTAAACTCTTGTTTGGAATTAGTCAAAATAGCTGGGATAACAATACTCATAAATTATAGTTTAACTTAAATATCATTATAGCATGTTTTGGAGTTTTTGAGGAGAGGTGATTATATATTGAATATTTTTGTATTCTGTACTCCCTTGCATAATAGAAACTGCACTTTGTCTCCCTTTGGAGGGAGTCCCCGTAGGGGGAAGTGGATAATTAAAACCCCAATATTGTTAAAAATAAGGTTTGAAATCTATCCAACTACAAACCAAATCTTCCTCTTGTAGCGTTGAAGTTTTGTTGTATTTCTGAGTAGTTGAGAGAGCGATTATAAACCATAATATTATAAATTATACCATTTGGCCCCCAAGACTCTGAAAGATTAACTCTAGCTCCTATTTTTGCTCCAGTTGTTGTACCTGTATTTATTACTCCAACTATACCTTCCCCTTGAGATAATCCATTAACCCAAAATTTATGAAGAGCTGATGAATTGGTATATGAAACTACTAAATAATAAATAACTCCTGCTTGCATTGTTATTCCCTGACCATAATTAGATGCCCAAGTATGTGTACTCAATACACCATTTGTGAGAACTAAACCAAATGCTTGATTTGGTATTGATGTTCCATAATGTAGAACATGTTGCTTGCCTGAGATTACAGTAGGAGTTTTCACAAAAGCAACTATAGTCCTATCTGATGTACCAACTGGCAATAATGATACTGAATTTAAATTAAGATAATCATTTACTCCACCAAATACTAAGCCACCACCATTGTTACTACCGAAACCCACTCCATTGAAAAGAGTTCCATTATTGTTGTTTCCGCTCAAATCAAACCAAGTATTTCCGGTCCCAGGATAGCTGGCTGGATTGCCTGCATCTAAATGTAGGACTAAACCATTTGTGACTATTGGATTTACAGGCACAGTCGCAGCTAAAGGAGTGTTAGATACAGTCGTTGGCTCGGCTGGGAGTGGGTCATTAATTGTAATTGTCTCTCCCCCTTCAGCTTGAAGGGCTCTTACACTAACTGTATTTGTAGCCTCATCCACAGCCACACCGTAACCAGCACCTCCAGTAGTATCCGCATCATTAGGGTCTTGTGGGATGGCTTGTAAATAGGTTGGTACTAAAAATTGTTTTAAGTCAAAAAATTCACCACAAGAGCTGGCATCTGGGTCGCAAATTTCTTTATAATTTCTGTCTAGTCCTGTGGGATAATTCCCCTCTTGTAATTTGTATTGAGTAATAGATCCTTCTAAAGTCTGGATATGAGTTTTGCGAATATCATTACGAGCATCAATAAACCTAGCCTCAGCATTAAAGGTTACCAATCCTATGGATATCAGAATCCCAATTAAAACTATTACCAATAACACTTCAATTAAGGTAAAACCTTTTTGCGATTGTTTTATTTTTATTAGCTTCATATTGTTTTTAGTATTTATTCTGACCTTAAGGCTTTGACTGGGTTGAGAGTAGCTGCTTTTAGAGATGGATATATACCTGCCAGTATTCCAATGGCAATACTAATTGCTACTACAATTAGAGTAGATATTAAATCAAAGTTAAAGAAAGTATCAACCTGGAATCCAATTTTGTTTAGCTCTTGGACTATAAATATATTGCCAACTTGCATACTAATTATGACTATTATCAGTCCCGTAATACCTCCTAATAATCCAATGATAGCTGACTGAATCAAGAATACACCTAAAATTTGAGTATTAGAGGCCCCCATAGATTTTAGAATTCCAATTTCTTTGGTTTGCTCGTAAATACTCATTACCATTGTATTAGTAATACCTATAGCTGCAATCACTGCCGAGATAGCTCCAAAGACAAATAGAGCAATTGTAAAGGCTTGAATAATATCATCAAGGAATCCCAACACATCATCTGCTGTAAATATTCCTTGAAAATTATACTCTTCCTCAATTATTGTCTTGATGGAATCAAGTTTATCCTCCTCACCTGTTACTCTTAATAAATCATATCCTACCGAAGAGATATATTCTTCTTTGGAATCAAAACCTCCAATATTAGCTAGGACCCCGACTGAGTTATCTAAAGCAATTATTGCATCATTTCTGTCTCTTCCTGGGTCAAAAACTCCTTTGATTGTATATTCAAATTGTTTATCTAGAATTTCTTTGGTTTTGACTGTGCCAAATAGAGCACTTTTGGAGGTAATAAAAGTTACTTTTTTATCAAGTAATTCCTCTGGATTGAGACCATAAAAATCAGCTACTGCTTTTGAGACAAAGATATTTTCTCCAGTGGGTTTACTCTTATCTCCCCAAAATTCTACAAAATAAGAGTCCCCTCCCTCTATGTCCCAACCTGATATAAATGCAGGGGCATAGGTTTTATCATTATCTGCTAATTTTATTTCCAAATTATTCACTACGGTCACTGGAACTGTATTGCTTACACCATCAATTTTATTGATTTTATCTATTGTTTCTTGGGTAATAAGTGTAACCTCATCAGGCTTAGTTTCTTCATTGGAAGGTGCTGTAAATGCCCCTGGTCCGCTAGAATTGGTAATAAATATTTCATTAGATTTGAACTGGTCTTGAATAGCTGAGACTAAAAGAGTTCTCAAATCCTGCATTCCAAATATTATCAAAGACAATAAAATTACCGCAATTGTAATCCCAAGACTAGTCAGAATTGTACGAAGTTTTCGTCTTGCTACTAGGCTGATCGCATACTTAAACATAATATCAAATATTATCTACTAATTTACCATCTCTCAAGAATAACTTCCTGTCAATCCCCTCAGCTAAATGTAAATCGTGGGTGACCAAGAACATTGTCATATTCTCCTCGGCATTCAGCTCGAATAAAAGATGCATAATCTCTTTACCATTAACCGAATCCAAATTACCTGTCGGCTCATCTGCGAGTAAAATTTCTGGTCTTGCTATCAAGGCTCTGGCAATAGCTACTCTTTGCATTTGTCCTCCAGATAATTCATTGGGTTTATGTTTGAGCCTATCTGATAGACCTACTTTATCCAATAGATATTTAGCTCTATCCTCGGCCTCTTTACCTGCTAATTGTTGTCCGAATTTGAGAGGTAATAATACATTTTCTAATACATTCAGAGCCGATATCAAATTAAATTGTTGAAAGATAGTCCCGACTTTGAATCTTCTATATATATTAGGATTATAGTCTTTGATATCTTTGTTATCTACGATTACCTGTCCCTCATAAATCCTATCAAGCCCCCCTAGAATATTGAGTAAAGTTGATTTACCCGACCCCGAGCTACCTATAATAGCTACCATTTCTTTGGTCTGAGCTGTAAATGAGATGTCATTCAAAGCCATAACCAAATTTTCTTTATTCATTTTATAAACCTTCTTGAGATTTTTTACTTCTATCATATAGATTGTCTTAAAGTTTCTACTTGCTCCACAATACTATCTACATTAATCTGCTCAAATTGCAATAATTCTTCTGGTGTACCACTTCTTGGTATTTCTTGTACTGAGAGCGATCTAATAGGAATACCTGTATCCTCCAGTTCAGACCTAATAGCCTCAGCTATACCTCCCGCCTGATTATGGTCCTCTACTACTATCAGCCCACTAGTCTCACGAGCAGCTAAATGTAATGTTGCCGTATCAAGAGGCTTTATACTATATAAATCTATCACTCTGACTCTCACTCCTCTTTCTTCTAGTATATCATAAGCTTTGAGACATTCATAGAGTGTAATCCCAGCTCCAACTAAAGTTATTTCATCCAAATCACTGCTATAAATAGTTTTGCTACCACCAATTACAAAGCTCTCATTATTAGTATATATTACTGGTAAATCGGCTCTAGTTAATCTAAGATAACTCATACCTTCATACAGATAAGCTTGTTCGGTTAACTTGAGAGTAGAAATAGCATCACTCGGGTATAATAATATAGACCCAAACATACCTCTAAAAAAAGCAATGTCATTGAGAGCCATTTGAGACGGACCATCCGCTCCGATTGAAACCCCCGGATGAGTCCCCACTATCACCATATTAGGATCATTATATTGAGCCATACGAATCTGGTCATAGGCTCTTGTCAAGAATCCAGCAAAAGATGAAACAAAAGGTTTTTTACCAGCCAAGGAGAGTCCCGTGGCTACTGAAATCATATTTTGCTCGGCAATAAACATCTCCAAAAATCGATTCTCGTCAATATGTGTAGCATAAGTAGAATTACTAACCTCAGCATCTAGTACAATAATATCATTATAATTACTGGTTAAAATTTTCATAGCCTCTCCAAAGGCTTTTCTTGGGGAGACTAAGTCATCAAGATTATAATTAGGATAAATTATATTATCTAATTTGGGAGGAGTATATTGAAAGGGAATTAATTTGATAGGCGCCTCAATCTCAGCTCGGAAATCTAAATCCAAAACCCCTAATTCCTCAATATAAATTTCAAATTGCTCTGGGGTCAAAACTTTCCCATGCCAATTATCCTTATCCTCGATAAGAGATATCCCCTTACCCTTAATGGTACTGGCTAAGATTGCAGTAGGCTTATCTGAGTTTTTAACCTGACTTAAAGCATCCAAAACCTCATCTAGATTATGCCCATCTATTGAAAGCACATTCCAACCAAAAGCCTCGAATCTTTTTTGATGAATTTCCACATTATGCCCCTCCATAGTCTCACCTCGCTGGCCTAGTCGATTCACATCTACTATAGCTATTAGATTATTCAGGCCATAATATGAAGCACTCGCTGCTGACTCCCAAACCGAACCCTCAGCTAATTCACTATCTCCCATCATCACATAAGTATAGGATTTAATTTGGTCAAATTTTTTGGCATTAATAGCATAGCCTATTCCGATACCCAATCCCTGCCCCAGAGAGCCAGTAGCCGCATCCGCAAAAATAAATCTCCTGCTGGGATGTCCCTCTAATACATTATCAAATTGCCTCAACCCTTGAATTTCCTCCGGTGTAATAACACCTGCCAATAGCCAAAGACTATATAAAAGTGGGGAAGCATGACCTTTGGAGAGAATAAATTTATCATTATTAATATCCCTAGAATTATTAATATCATATTTAAATTCTCCCCCGAAGAATAGTCCAACTCCCAATTCAGCTGCCGAGAGAGAAGAACTCGGATGCCCTGAACCGGCCTGAGTAGTAGAATACAATACCCAATATCTAACTAAATTGGATATTTGTTCTAGTTGACTAATTGTATATTTCATATTCTGAATTATTATTCTCTAACTCTGTAATTTTGGACACTCTTCTGATATGCCTATCCTGATAAGAGGGCTCTGTCTCAATAAAGGTTCCTACTATGTCTGGGATATACTCCACAGGCAATGCTGATGATAAAGCTAAAATATTAATATGATTGTGAGCTCTTGCAATAGCAGTAGTCTCTATAGAATCCAACAAGGCTGCTCTTGCACCTGAGATTTTATTCGCCACAATACTAACTCCAACCCCAGTTCCACAAATTACAATGCCTAAGGAATTATTGTCTGCTACCACTCTTTTTGCTACCTCTGAAGCATAATCAGGATAATCGTCGTCCGCGTCATAAACTGTATTTCCACAATCTACTACTTGTAAATTAAGGGTTTGCAAATATAGTATTATTTCTTGCTTTAGATTGAATCCCCTATGGTCTGAGCCTATATAAATTGATTTTATAGCCATATAGTTATAATTATTTTTGTAATAGTTTGAGTGCTAAGCGAATTTGTTCTGAGATTTCCAGAGTATTATCTAAACTAGAGATAACTTTTTGAATCTGAGAAGGCTTATATCCAAGAGACTCCAGAGCATCCCATACATCTTGAGTAGATTGAGAAGAGGTAGTATTAGAAACACTATTCTCCCCAAAATCAGAGCCAGATAAATTGCCTAATTTATCTCTAAGCTCGAGAATAATTCTCTCAGCAGTTTTCTTTCCAATACCAGAAGCTTGATTGAGAACGTTAATTCTCTCCTGCTGAATTGCTTGCATAATAGCCGTCGGCTGGTCTAGGTCTAGGATTGCAAGAGCACTTTTTGCTCCCACTCCATTTACAGAAATGAGATATTTGAATAACTCAAAAGAAATCATATCCAAAAATCCAAACAAAGTCAGGCTATCTTCCTTCACATCCAGATAAGTGATAAGTGAAATCTCATCGCCAACAACTCCAATAGAAGAAAAAGTTATCCCATTAACCAAAACACTATACCCAACCCCATTGACATTAACAATCAGATTATTATTTTGTTTGTATTGAATTGTCCCGGATAAACTAGCAATCATAATATTTTTATAATTTATTATAATTATATCATACTAAATTATAATTAGATATATAATTTAGTATGATATAATTTTTATGCTATAATTACATAGGTATTATTTGATACCATATTATTAATATTAAATAAAATCATTATGATAAAAGTAGGACAACCAGCTCCTGACTTCACTCTTCAAGGGTATCAGGACGGCAAATTTGCAGAATATTCTCTATCCCAAATTAATGGTTCTGGTAAATGGGTGGTATTATTTTTCTATCCCTTAGATTTTACTTTTGTATGTCCAACCGAAATTACTGGATTCAACAAAAAAATCGAGGAATTCGATAAATTAGGAGCTCAGGTACTAGGAGCTAGTGTAGACAGTGTACACTCTCACAAAGCTTGGGTAGAAAAAGATTTAGGAAAATTAGAATTTCCTCTATTATCTGATTTCAAAAAAGAAACTGCTGATAGCTACAATATTCTAGTAGATGATGATGGCGGAGTAGCTCTAAGAGGAACCTTTATCATTGACCCTAGTGGAATATTAAGATATGCAGTTGTATCTGATTTAAATGTAGGACGAAGTATTGATGAGACTGTCAGAGTATTGTCAGCTCTTAAAAATGGAGGCCTATGTCCAGTAGAATGGGAAGAAGGAGAATCTACTCTATAGTATCTAGATTCTTATTTTAGTAACATAAAAGACGGTGTGATAACCGTCTTTTATGTTTATCTTAGCTTACTACTATTAAGTTATATATTATGCTTCAATTCCAACTAATTTAGCGAGAGTAGCTCTATCATAACCGATTAGGATTTGTCCATCTACATCGATTACAGGTACTCCCATTTGTCCGCTTTTTTCTACTAACTCATTTCGTTTTTCGGCATCAGCCGCAACATTATAGTCTACAAAAGGAACATTGTTATCAGCTAAAAATTCTTTAGCTTGTTTACAAAAACCACAAGTTGGGGTTGAATAGATTTGTATATTGGGGGTGCTCATAATTTTATACTTAAATTCAATACTTTTTTATTATATCACAACTATTGTAAAAGTTCATCTAGATATTTTTGGAAAGTTTCAATTGGCAAAGCTCCTGAGATTCTAATTCCATTTACAATTTTTCCATCTTCTAATTTACCAATTAAGAAACCTGGAGTTCCATTTACTCCGTTTTGATTAGCAAATTCCATACTAGCTTTAACTTTATCTACGGTTTGTTGTTCCTTTAGACAAGTGTCAAATTTAGCCATATCTAAATTCTTGATTTCTTTGGCAATTTCATTAAGTTTTGACTCTTGCATACCATCTCCCCCACTTTTGGTATTGGCAAAAATTAAGTCTATGTATTCAAAATAAGGTTTATTGCCTTGTTGCTCATAAACACATTGAGCAGCCACAGCTTGCTGAGTAGCTAATGGATCATGAAAGTCCAAAGGATAGTCTTTCCAAGCTAAAATAGCTTTTTCTGTATCTACATATTGCTTTATGATTTCTTTACGAGAATCATCATGAAATCTTTTACAAAATGGACATTCAAAGTCACTAAATTCTATTATTGCTATTTTGGACTTTGATTTAGAACCAAGATATGGAGTGTCTTCTGAAATATCTACATTTATATCTCTAGCATCTATTGGATCCTGCGGATCTTGTTCGGCTTGAGGTGCTGGGTTATTGGTATTATTGCTAATAGCTCTTGATTGCGACCCATTATATAAAATTGCCGAGGATATCATCATACCTGATAAAAGGATTGAGGCGACAACTAATAAAATTGATTTATTTTCCATATTATATTATGCTAGTTATGTAGATATATTATATCATACATCCTTATCTATACCAAAATATTTTATAAAGATTAATTAAATAATACTATTACTATGATTTATGACACAATTATTATCGGAGGCGGACCAACTGGGACATCGGCTTCTATCTATGCTGCTCGCAAAATGCTCAAAGCTATCTTGATTACGGATAGCTTTGGAGGCCAGTCAGTGGTCTCTAATGATATTGACAACTGGATTGGAGATATTAGAATTTCTGGCTTTGAATTAGCTCAAAAATTTGAAGCTCATATCAAAGCTCAGGCTGGACTCGAGACTTTAGTAGATAGAGTTACTAAAATTGACCAAGTCTCAGAGACACCTTGTCCTATATATGAAGTGAGTACCGAGGGTGGTAAAACTTTTCAAACTAAAACCTTAATCCTAGGGATGGGAGCTCATAGAAGAAAATTAGATATACCTGGAGAAGATGAGTTTAGTGCTAAAGGAGTGGCTTATTGTGCTACTTGTGATGCTCCATTTTTTGAAGGTAGAAAGGTAGCCGTTGTAGGAGGAGGAAATGCTGGGCTTGAGAGTGCATTAGACTTATTGGCATATGCTAGTGAAGTTTATTTATTCAATCGTACTGATGAGCTAAAGGGAGACCCTCAAACAGCTGAGAAAATCCAAAAACATCCTAATTTCAAAGGAGTATTATATAATACAATTGTCACTGATATATTCGGAGAAAAATTGATGACCGGAATACATTATCAGAATTTATTAACTCAAGAGAGTACTGAATTGGCTCTCGATGGACTATTTATCGAAATTGGATCCCTGCCGAATTCAGATATGGTAAAACATTTAGTAGAGACCAATAAAATAGGAGAGATAATCATTGACCATAAATACTCCTCCACCTCCCGAGCTGGTATATTCGCCGCTGGAGATATCACCGATGAGGCTTATAAACAGAATAATATCTCAGCTGGAGATGCTGTCAAAGCCGCCCTCTCAGCCTATAATTATATTCATAAATTGGAGGGGTAGGGAGAAGAATTAAAATAAAGAGAAAGACTATCTTTGTGAGAAGATAGTCACTTTTTAATTACTTACAGGGTAATGAGTATAAAATTAGTATATCTCCATTTTCATCTTTCAACTCTATTGGATCTCCTGGATTCAAAATTATATAGTTTGAATCTACAGACTCAGTTATGATTTCATTACAACGAGAAGCATATACTGTGTAGAGCTTATTATTATAAACAAATCGTCTTGTAGTTTTATGTTCCACTCTGATTCCTGTAATATTCTGTGGGCGGACCTTCTTGTTATCGGATGAATCGGCCAATAATGGTTGTGAATAAAACATTAAAGTCACCATAAATCCCACAATAACTCTATGCATAATGAAAGCACAAGATAGAACATACCTACTATATCACAAAGGGTAGTTATAAACAATTATATGTACTTTTACATATAATTGTCATTCAGAATTTAACTAACTATTTATCTCAGCAATAATTGTTAATAAATCTAAGAATAAATTAATAATATCCAAATATAAACTTACTGAAATATCAATGGCAGTGGCCCAAGATTCATCTCCAGCCATTGATTCTAATCTATTAAAATCAAATAATAAATACAGTGTAAAAATAACAGCCCCAAAATAAGAGCTAATGAATGCAAACATAGTTGACCGGAATATAAAAATATTCAAGACACCCATTAAAACTAAAATAATCAATGAGATTATTAAAAATCCATTTAGAAAACTAAAGTCAATATTGGTCAGAAAAACAAGACCTCCAGTAGAAAAAACTGCAATAGCTGTAGCAAAAAATGCTTGAAATACTGTGACATTCCAGTCAGCCTGATATTTATCTCCATCAAAAGATTGCCCAAATTCTTGTTGTTGTTCTTTTGTAATTTCTCTTCCTCTACCTATAATAATATCATTTTCTTTTAGATGCTTTTTGAATTTATATCTATGCCCTAAACTCGATACTGCCGGCCCAATCTGCCAACCTATAAGTCCAGAGAATAATGCTACAAGAATTAAATTAGTTGGAAAAATATTTGAGTAAAACATAAGAGCAAATAATATTCCAATACTTAAAATAAAGCTTAACCACCGCTCTAAAGCGGTTTCAAAACTTTTGTTAATTAATGCTGTGATTGCACTAATTATCAACATACTTCCGACTATAAAAAATGTACGAACAAATAGAATATCAAACATATTTGTGTTTTTAATAATATAAATAATAACTTATTAAATATATTTTTGTCAAATTTCTGTACGAGATGAGTTTATTGTAGACAAAATAGATAAGTTGTCCTCCCTTGGGGGAGGTGTCACCGTAGGTGACGGAGGAGGACAGGAGTAAATAACATTTGCGACGGGTGGAGGTGAAGTATTTTTCGCATATTTTATTCCACCCTGTCTATCTCCTAAATAATGTATATTAGGGATTTACTCCGTAATTGAATCCATCTCGAGAGGAGAGTGGAATTAACTTAGTCCACCTCCGGCCTAGCGGCCACCTCCTCCAAAGGAGGACAGTTGCTATACTAATTTAATTGTATACGATGTTTCTCATCTTATTCAATTCTTATCTCCCCATAAACTCTCTGAATACATCTGTCTGCTCCAATAATCTCAACTCCTCTTTACACCATTCTGAGAAAGTTGTCTCATCAGCAAAGGCTCTCTTTACAAATTCATCCCAAGTGAGCCACTCATAATTCTCTACTTCCTCAGGGTGGGGATGAACATTATCTGAGCTAATCCCAAAAAAAATAGGACAAATTTCATTTTCCACCACTCCACCTCGTTCAAAGCGATAGCGATAAGGGGCGACCTCGACTAAAAGCTCAAAATTCTCAACTCCTAATTCAAATTGAGCTCGCCTTTTGACCGCATCTATATTCTCCTCCCCTAGTTCCGGGTGCCCACAGCAACTATTAGACCAGACAAGTGGCCAAGTTTTTTTGCCTGACCATCGCTGTTGAATTAGAAATTTTTTATCCTCAGGGCGAAAAAGAAAAAGTGAAAAAGCTCTATGTAATGGAGTGGTCAGAGTGTGAACTTCAGATTTAGGTGCCACTCCTAATACTTCATCGAGTCCTGTTACCAAAACCACATGTTCAAAGTTTGGTTTTTGCAGCATTTTTAGAATTTATTTCTTTAATTCAGCATCTATTAGAGCTTTAAATTCATCAACAGTTTGTGGGTTTTTGATAACAACACCATTTAAGATAAAGGTCGGGGTAGAATTAACTCCTAGAGCTACTCCTGATTGATAATCTTTTTCTACTCGCTCTTTGGAATCATCTTCTGGCAATAAGTCCTCATCAAATTCAGCCACATCAAGTCCTATGGATTTAGCATAAGCTCCGAATAATCCTCGAGGGTCTTTTTCTTCAGACCATTCAGCTTGATTTTTGAAAAGAATGTCTTTCATTTCCCAGAATTTACCTTCCTCTCCTGCAGCCTCAGCAGCTTGAGCAGCTAAATCGGCATTAGGATGAATACTTCTTAAAGGAAAATGTCTATATACTATTTTCAAATCCTCCCCACTATAAGACTCTTGCACCTGCTTTACAATATCCTCAAAAGCCCTACAAGCTGGACATTGAAAGTCCGAATATTCAACTAAGGTAACTTTGGCGTTTTTATCTCCCAAGTATTTATCTTCGTCTGTCACCTCTACATTGACACTCTTAGACCCTGAGTCTTGCGTTCTAATCCCCCAAAACACAGCTCCAGCTACCACCAAAACTGTAATTATAACTATAACTTTTCCGATTAAATTATTTTCTGTTGCATCCATATCTATATCTTAAATTTATAATTTCTCTCTAATTATATCATATTTCAAGACAAATCTCAAATAAAATTTCATTTCCTAATGGCTATGCCCGTGATGGTAGGATGTTTCTGTTTTGGTTCTGGGTTTATGCACATACTTATCAAAAACTTTAGCAGCAATCCAGCTAGTAATGGGGACGGCCAAGATAATGGCTATACTTCCAGATAATGTTCTTATTAATTCTTGTCCGATAAATTCAGAGTTGAGAGTGACCCAAATTGGGACATTAGCACTATTGATATATAATAATAAGAATAGAGGCAAGCTAGACCCTACATAGGCCAGAGCCAAAGTATTTACAAGAGAGGCTATATGATCCCTGCCGACCGACATCCCAGCTTGGTATAATTGCTTGAATTTAGTTTTGGGATTAGCTCTTTTTATCTCATCTATAGTACCTGCTTGAGCTACAGTCACATCATCCAAAACTCCGAGCATACCTACAATTACCCCCGCTAATAGTATTCCTCGCAAATCCAAATCTACATTAGTAATAGATGCTAAGTAAAATGTATCTTCACTCCCCACTCCAAACATATGAGCTAAATAAACAAAAATAGCAGATATTATATAAGCTAGTATCAAGGTAATGTTCATGCTAGTAAAGGCTATAAAGGTGCGAACTCTAAATCCATGCGAGACAAATATAGTTAAAGTAATAATTGCAAAACTAGCTATAAATGTCACCAAAACTGGATTCTGCCCACCTAATAAAGAAGGTACTAGGTAACCCACTAAAACTCCCACACTAGCAATAAGCCCCAGCATTGAACCAATACCTTGTTTCCCAGCAAAAATCACAGATAATCCCACAAAGAATAATCCCATTCCCAACAATCCTGGCAATCTATATCTATCTTGAATATAGTATTGCTCTTTATCTGATACCTTGGTCTCTACAACTACCAAAACATCTCCCTTTTCATAAAGCTGACTTTCCTGTAAATCAGTTCCTCCGCCATTTTCTACAACTATAATTTTGTCCTTTTTATCTTTATCTAAAATTTTCAAAGTCAGGTTTTGAGTAATCAGTTTACGCCCCAGCAAATCACTCTCACTTTTTTCTACCGCCTGCACCTCAGCCCTATAGAAAGCATCCGGTTGAGTGTATTGATTTTCCTCAAATGTATTTTCCTCATTAGATAAACTTTCATTATCTGTCTCCATTATTTCTATATTCTCATTCATCAAATCTTCACTCTCTTGAGCAAAAATATTGATTGGAAGAATAGTTAGAAATAATATAATTAAAGTATAAAATAATTTTCGCATAGTTTATTAGTTTTTGGCAATAATGTCTTTAGCAAGATATGACCTCAAAACTTTTGGTATCACAATACTTCCGTCAGCTTGTTGATAATTCTCCATAATTGCAATCAGGATTCTACCTATCGCAAAAACCGTGGCATCATTCATATGAACAAAATGCTTCTTACCCTCTGCATCTTTATATCTTGTCTGCAATCTCCTAGCTTGAAAATTTCCCATATAATCTGAAGTATGGGTTTCACGATATTGACTCTGCCCCGGTAGCCAAGTTTCTATATCATAAGCTCTAATATCTGGCGTCCCCATATCTGCTGTACATTTGAGCACCACTTGATAGGGAAGTTCCAATTGTTGCATAAGATATTCCTGAATTGCCAGAATCAAATCTTGCTCAGCAAAGCCAGACTCTTTATCACTAAAGACTTCAATTTCAATTTTATCAAATTGATGAAGTCTTAGAATCCCCTTCATATCTTTACCATAAGTCCCAGCCTCTCTTCTAAAAGCAGTAGAATACCCGACATATCTTAGAGGCAAATCTCTATAGTCCAAAATTTCATCCATATGTAATGGGCCTAAAGTATGCTCAGCACTACCGACTAACATCAACCCATCCTCCGTAGTCTGATACCTATCGTCAATCGGATCGAGTCTACCCATTCTCTTCATTACCCCTGGCTTCATCAAAACTGGAGGAATAACTGCTGTATAAGACTTATTAGATATATTCCCTAACCCAGCTTGATGCATAATTTGTTGAATAGCATTGCTATTGTTTAATGTAGACATCACCCATTGAATTAAAGCAAATTGTAAAAGCACCAAATCACCTTTGAGATAAGCAAATCTTGCCCCAGATACTTCGGCTGATTTCTCGGTATCAATCAAATCCAAGTTTTTACCCAATTGCCAATGCTCCAGTGGATTAAATGTAAATTCTGGCCTCTCCCCCACCTGTCTTAAGACTACATTCTCATCCTCAGATAGCCCAATTGGGGTATCCTTGGAATAAATATTTGGTACTTTATACATTTCCTCCTGATAACTCTCATCAATTTTAGCGAACTCTTCTTCTAAAGTCTGTAATTTGTCTTTGATAACTTTACCTTTTTGAATTAAATTTTGTTTTTCAGCTTCTGTAAGAGTAGCCATTTGCTTCATTTGCTCAGCAATAGAGTTTTTGTCAGTCCTCAAACTTTCAATTCTTTGTAACAAATCCTGCCTTTCCTCAAATACAGACATCAGATAATCTATATCTACTACTACTTTTTTATTCTTTGCAACTTCAATCAGAAAATCTCGATTGGCTTTAATATAAGATATATCTAACATATTTATGCATAATTTTATATAATATTAAGTATACCATAGCTCAGCTATACACTCAACTATTATTTTATGATATAATTACTATAAATAGTTAAAGTAATTAAAATGAAAAATATAACCCGTAAAGGATTTACATTATTAGAGATACTTCTCGTAATAACTTTATTATCTATTATAATGATAATATTAATACGGGAAATCAATCCTAATAGAATACTATCTGGAATACAAGATAATCAAAGAGAGGCTGATGCCTTGAAAATTTATCAGGCAATAGAAGAATATGCTCTCAAGAATAATTCCTATCCCGAGGTAATCAAAAATCTGTCGGACAATAACTCTCTATATATCTGTAAAACCTCAGCTCCAAATTGCAATAATGCTAATCAGATTAATCTCTCATCCATATTGGTACCTACATATTTATCCAAAATCCCAGAATATTCTACAGACAATAATAATAGTGGGTTTTATGTAGTCAAAGATGCAAATGGAAAAATTGGAATCGGTGGTGTAAGACAATTAGACGAGACGACCTTTGTCAAAGGATTGGAGAGTCAAAGTTTTGTTACAGCTCCAACAGCCCCAAAATTAGCTGTAACCTCTTGTACATATGCGAATAAAAAAATAAGTATACCCTATACAGCAGGAGAAGTAGGCTATAATTATGCTAGTCAAACAATTAACTCCACGGGAGTAACCGGATTAACAGCAACATCATTAGGAGATGGACCTCTCGCAACAGGAGGCACCGTCATAGATAGTGGAGGTTTTCGCTATCACGTCTTTACGAGTAGCGGAACATTTAATGTAACAACTACCAGCCAGATGACTGTTGTTCTTGTCGGCGGTGGGGGTGGCGGTGGGGGTGGACACGCTAATGCTGGTGCTGGTGCAGGTGCGGGTGCTGGCGGTAAACTTGTCACACTTTCTGAATCTATTCCATCAGGCTCATTTAACATTGTTGTCGGTGACGCCGGAGGCGGAGGAGCAAATGGTGTCGCCGGGAATAACGGTCAAGCGTCAACAGGATTCAGTTATACGGCTACCGGTGGACAGGGCGGAGGATCGGGTTGGATTGGAGATTCACGAAATGGCCAAGGTGGGACTACGGGTGGTTCTGCGGGTGGGGCCAGTGGGCTTGCAGGAAGCCAAGGTGGTGCAAACGGTGGCGGATGGGATGACGGAGCAGGGGTTCTTAATTCGTTTATCGGCAACGGTGCCGGCGGAGCAGACGTAGGTGGTAGTTATTCTGGTGGAGGTGGCGGAGGTGGTGTTACGGTATCACTTTCCAGTGTGGCGGCGATAAATGGCACCATAGGTTCAAATGCGGTCAATTACTACACAGAAAATGCAGGCCCTGGCGGAGCTGGGTATGGGGCTGGCGGTGGAGGTGCATCTGGACCGAATGCCGGGGGTGCAGGAGCAAAAGGGATTGTCATAGTGAGGTATCAATTAGCAACAGGAGGTAACTTAGCTACCAGTGGACTTCTAGAATATGCAGTCACAGGGACTCCTGGTGGAGTAGGAAACGCTAATTTTGATCTTAGCAATATTGGTAATATGGGAGTTGGTTGTAATAATAGTAATATAGCGGTTAATGTGACAGGGTCTCTTGTTACAGGAGGCACGGTAACAGACATCACCGTAGGAGCCGATACATATAGAGTCCACACATTTACAACCGTCGGTACATCTAGTTTGAATGTAATACAAGGTGGAGAGCTTGAATATCTAGTAGTTGGTGGCGGCGGTGCTGGAGGTCCTACATATCATGGAGCAGGGGGAGGAGCAGGGGGATATCGTTCTTCAGTGATAGGAGAAATGTCTGGTGGTGGAAGTATGGCAGAGCCAAGTTTAACTATAAATAGTGGATCCTATCAAGTTACGGTTGGAGCTGGTGGAATTGGAGGAGTGAATAATGGTAATGGCGTAAATTCAACATTTTCTAATATAATAGCACTGGGTGGTGGAGGCGGTAATGGCAGAAATGGAGGATCGGGTTCAGGTACTTCTTACGGTACCCCAAGTGTTGGTTTAGGAACTGTTAACCAAGGATATAATGGTGGTACGGGAGTTTTGACATCTGCGCGACCTAAATATGGATCAGGAGGTGGTGGTGGTGCCGGAGGAGTAGGGCAAACAGGGACATCTACTTCTGGTGGAAATGGAGGTATAGGTTTAACCTCATCAATTAATGGAACTCCGATGACACGTGCAGGTGGTGGTGGTGGATCTACATATAATGGTGGCGCCCCAGGACAAGGTATTGCTGGCGGTGGAAATGGAAGTAGCGGACAAGGTACATCTGCAGCGTTAAACTCTGGAAGTGGAGGTGGAGGATCTGAACGATCTGTTGGAATAATTCAAGGTGGCTCCGGTGGCTCCGGCATCGTCATCGTGAGGTATAAGTTATTGGACTATTGATTCTATATTAAGTGCACTAATTCATAAAGTTAATAAACATATCGACATAGTATTTTAGCACTTTGAGTTCATGGACTCCTTGATGGGAGATGTAACCGTAGGTGTGGTAAGAGGGCAGATTTAAATTTCCCCCTCTTCCTTAACTTAATAAAGACCCCACTTTCAGAAGTGGGGTCTTTATTATTAGTGCTGGTGAACGGACTTGAACCGTTACGGAGTTGCCTCCAAAGGATTTTGAGTCCTTCGTGTCTACCATTCCACCACACCAGCTATATTGTGATTGTGGATAACCATGTTAGTATACCTGTCTATAAACCCCTTGTCAACAATTTAAAAGTATGTTATACTATAAAAGTATTAGCAATATCAAAATAAAATATTAATGATATGAATAACTCAGATGATAAATCTCAGCAAATAGCTGAACTAGAACAAATTGTAAAAGAAGCAGAAGCCAGGCTAAATCAAGCAAGGTCAATGTTAACTCAAGTTGCTGGCGCCAGCCAACCTTATGTTAGCTTAGCTGGGCAAGCAGAAAAAATTGTACTCGGTGAATTTACCGGAGAGTATATGGTAGATGAAGCTAAAAAACAATACCCCGTTCCTGCTAACTATGCTAGTAAATCTAAATTGATTGAAGGAGATCAACTCAAACTTACAGTTACTGCTGATGGTGCCTTTATCTACAAACAAATTGGTCCTGCACCTAGAAGAAGAGCTATAGGTCATATTACCTATCAAGACAATAGTTATTTTGCTAAAGTTGGAGAAGAGTTGTATAGACTATTAACTGCATCAGTAACCTACTTTAGACTTTCTCCTGGAGATGAGGTTACTATCCTTACTCCTCTTACCAAAAAAAGTGAATGGGCTGCTATTGAAAATGTAGTTAGTTCACAGACTCTTGGAATTGTAAACCCTAATGCTCCATCACAACTAGGTGATATGTCTGTAACTCACTATCAACCATCTACCCCTAGCGCACCTATTGAACCTAATATCCCTAATGAGGCTGAAGCTGTAAGCTCCGATGTAGATGATGAGGAATTAAAAATACAACCTTGGTAAATATTAGAGAAATTATAGTATTTGGGATAATTGGAGTGATAAATACCTCGATAGATATCGGGGTATTTATCACTTTGAAATATATATTCAATATTGATAATCAATCAGACTGGATAATTGCAATAAACTTAATATCTATTATACTAGCTATTATTTTTAGTTATTTTGCCAATAAATATTTTGCTTTTAAGCATAAATCCAAAACTAATACCAAAGAGGTGGGGCAATTTTTAATCGTCAATTTACTTGGGTTTTTGGTAAATACTAGTATCTTAAGAATTGTAATTAGCATACTTCCTAGTATTGTCAGTCTCTCTTTTATTCCTTTCTTGATTGATTCGGCACTTATTGGTAAACTATTAGGGACAGCTGGGTCGATGATAGTTAGCTTTATTGGATATAAATTTTTTGTCTTTAATAAATAAAATAATATTTTTATGCCCGCCTTATATCGCACTTATAGGCCTCAAAAATTTAAGCAAGTTATTGGCCAGGAAATAATCAAAACTACACTACAAAATGCGATTATAAATAATCGTACTGTGCATTCTTACCTTTTTAGTGGGCCAAGAGGTACTGGCAAAACCACAATGGCTAGAATTTTTGCTAAGGCTCTAAATTGTACTAATCGTCCAGATAATTCTGCTGAACCTTGTAATAAATGTGACAATTGTAAATCTATTAATAATAATGCTTTTATTGATTTGATTGAAATTGATGCTGCTTCCAATCGCGGCATTGACGAAATTCGTAATCTAAAAGAAGCTATAAGATTTGCTCCTTCTCAAAAAAATGGCTATAAAATATATATTATTGATGAGTCGCATATGTTGACTAAAGATGCTTCCAATGCTCTTTTGAAAACACTAGAAGAACCTCCTTCTAATACAATTTTTATTTTAGCTACTACTGATGCTCATAAAATGATACCTACAATTCTCTCTAGAGTACAGAAGTTTGATTTCAAACCCTTAGCATATGCTGAGTTGAAACAGAAAATTTTATTTATTGCAGAGGAGGAAAAAATCAGAATTGATGAGCAAGTTGTCAATCAAATTATTTTACAAGCAATGGGAGGAGCTCGTGATGCCGAGAGTATTCTTGGGAAACTGATTTCCGATAAGACAGAAGATATTACAATAGACTTTGCTTCTGCTATTTTAGGTAAAAATTCTTATTTTGAAGCCTATACCTTATTAGAATTGTTATCTGTAAATAAATTATATGAAGTAATTCGACATATACATAAAATCTATAATGATGGATATGAAATAGAGCAATTAATTATAAACTTATTGAATATTAGTCATAATGTTTTTTTGATGCAAATTAATCCAGATTTAATTGCTAAATCATCTTTATTGGATGATGAGTATATTAAATTAGAAATAATAGCTAATAATATAAATAAAGTATATGTTAGAAGCCTTATTCAAGCTTTGGAATCAATAAAGTCTCAGACTCACTCTGCTTATTTACCATATTTACCTTTAGAGCTAATAATAGCCAAAATTTGGGATATAGATAGTGATGGTGAAATTAATAATATAATAAATATTAAAGAAACATCAGATTCCAAACCTATAAGCTCAATAAAACCAAAGCCTCTATTGAAAGCCAGTAATGACATCCCCACTAACCTTAAGCCCAAAGACGACACCCCTGAGCCACAAATTACCAAAGATACCAATCTAATCAAAGAAAAGGAATCTACTGGGGAGATGTATAGTGTTTATAAAATATACCCAATACTGAATAAATCCCTAAGCAAAAGTAATAAAAGTTTAGCTATGATTTTTGCTCAAACCCAGCCAGTTGAAATTATAGATAATATTATTACAATTGCATTAGATTCTGATTTTTATCGCTCTAGACTAGAGAAAAATACAAACCTTATTTTGGAACATCTAGGAGAACAGTGCCCATCTATCATAGGTTTGAATTTTATCACTCAAAAGGTCAATCCAAATGATATGACAAATTTAGATAGTGACAAGAATATGGAAGAGGAGCCAAAAGATCTCAATGATACTATAGCTGATATTTTCAAAGATAGCTTATAATAAACTTTCTCGCTCTTTTAATAAAATTTCTAATTGTATATTGGTATTCTGAATATGAATAAAGGCCTCATAAGGGGAAGTAAGTGGAATAATTTGCTTTTTATTATACTTATTATAGTTAAGATAATAGAAAAAATCTCTATTCATACTATAGAATAAATTTCGCATCAAAGGATCATCATCCACCGTATCTACTTCCGCATGCTCTTTGCCTAACATATAAGTAGCATACTCCCAGAGTCTGAATACCGCTTTTTCAAGATTAGAATATCGTGACCAATTTCTTTCTTCTTGTATTCTAAGTGTAGCTGATTTATTAGATTTACTATGTGTAATCTGAGCTTTAGTAGCACTAAGTGCAATTTCCAAAGTAGTAGATTTAGCCATAAGATCAATATCTTTATGATTTTTGACCTCCATCAAATCAAAATAATGACTATAAGCATACCAATGTACCCCAATATCCTGATGCTCCACCTCCCGAATCCATGTCACTCGTCCACCTCGGAATCGACGAAAAGATTTTAGTGTCATATTCATAGTTCCACCTTTTCTCTCATTCACAATAGTAATGAAATTTTTAATTCCAAGTCCAGTTAAGAGTTTTTCTAATGGTAATTGCCTATATATAATCGGCAAATATACTGAAGTCGGAATAAATTCAAGGTGAGTTTTTAATCTGTCTACTGTACCTGCAATTTCATCCTTCCACCAGTCAAAATAATACATACTAAGATGGCTACTGCCCCAATAAGCATCTGGGATTATATATATCAAGTCTTTTTGTAGCATTTTTTGAATAATTTCTATAAATTCTGGATACTTTTTGGCTGCCACATCCAAGAAATGCCCTGTAATAATCACCGATACTTTAATATTTTGCTTATATAAAAATTGAAATAATGGAATATAAATTTGGGTAAATTCCCTATCCCAGACAGTGTCACTTGTCTTTTTGTCTACAAAGGGTAATTTCGGGTTTTTGAGAATATCTACTAGAGATTTAGAAGTATAACTAAAAATCAGAGATAGAGATATTAGCACTGGATATTCTTGGGGAATAGAAATAAAATTTAGGTTTTTCTTACTCATATTTTATCAATTAAGCCCAATAACTTAGCAACCTCTTTTGGCCAATTATGCTGAGATAAATCGGCTTGTTGTCTTTTTAATAAATCCACTCTAGCCTCTTTACTCTGAATAAAATGAAGAATACTATTCGCAAAAGCCTCAATATCATAATAAGCAAAAGTCGGGGTAGACGGCACCACAGCAATAAATCCACTAGTCTCGGAGGCTATAGTAGGTAATCCCGAGCGAATAGCTTCCAGAGCTGTCAAACCAAAAGGCTCATTAGGAGATGGCATCACGAATAGCTGGCTCGTTTTATAAAGTTGATTTCGTGAATTTTCATTCACCCAACCTGTAAATAAAATATTTCTCTCTAACTTTCTTTTCGCCACATGTTCTACAATTTCTGGCAATAAATTACCTTCTGTAGACCCATCTCCTGCAATAATAAAAGTTACTTGAGAGTCAATTTGTAAGACTCTGACCGCCGTCTCCAGTAAGAAAAACAAGCCCTTTTGCCCTACTACCCTACCCACAAAAAGTACATTTTTACCCTTATCTAAATGCTCAAAACCAATTTTTTCCGGCTCAAAACTAATATCATTATAAATAGGATAAATTTTATTCTCATCAATATTATAGTCTTCAATCAAAATCTGCTTAGATATATCAGAGACAACTGCTACTTTAGAAGCCTGATAAAAACCTTTTTTTTCTAGCTCATACAAAGCCTTAGCGGTGTGATCATTATTCTGTATATACCCACCCGATCTATCTACCTCACTGGAATTAATATGATAATAAAAAGGTGTCTCAATCTTATGATGCAAAAGCAAAAAATGAGCAGGGATAGCCATCCAATCCATACCATAAATCACATCAAATTTCTGCTTGTTTTTGGTAAGCCAATCATACACAGCATAGGCATAAGCTCTGGTCAACACGGGAGCATTATTGGGATATAAAGTTTCTTTTTTATTCTCACCCTTGCTATACAATAAAGGCCATTTGATATTGTTTTGTTTCTTTTTACCTTTTGGGACAAATTCAGTTAAAGTAAAGTCTTCTAAACCAGGAATTAGCTTGTCTTGTTTAGCATGCTTTTTGATTTCTTTTTCAAGTGAAATAATATCTGGGATATTATCAGCATTATGAGGCACCAAAACTGTAACTTCAGCCCCCTGATTCCTAAGTTCATCCACTAAGCTTCTTACCAAAACTCCCAATCCTCCCTCCATCAAGGGTAGTATTTCCCAAGACAAAATTAGAATTTTTGTAGAAGCTTTAGCCATATTTATAATAATATTATATTTGTTACATTATACCATAAATTTAAGAAAAAAGCGAATTTTGGGAGGGAATTATAACCCTATACCACCCTTTTATACAATGAATAGCCTTCTTTGGGATCAATATCTGGAGCTAGGGCTCTTATACTATTCGGAGGCATAGTAATCTCCAATAACCCAGCATAACCTCCTAGGGGTTCTAATGTCTCACCAGCTATTGGCTGCAATAAATCTTTGAGCACAGCCACCTCAGTAATAGAGCCGTTTCGCCACTGTATATGCTCGGTTATGGTCTCATTACTTGGATTTATAATTACCAAAACCGTATCCGCCACTTGATTGGTATATCTCTCAAAAGCCAATAATCGATGGGCTGGGGCTATTCTAAAGTCCCCCACTCGCAAAGCTCGATGCTTTTTTCTCAAATTGACTAATTCTTTTACCCAAATTAAATCTGCATTATCATCATTAACTTGACTCCAATCCATAGCAGCTCTTTGCTCCGGATCCCAACCACCAGTCATCCCGACTTCACTGCCATAATACAGATTAGGAGACCCCGGAAGAGTAAATTGCAAAACTTGAGCTAATTTTCTTTTGATAGGATTTTTGACTCTAGTAGCTAATCTTTGTAAGTCATGATTATCCAGGAAGGTCCAACTTTTTAAGAGTGGTTCTATACCAATATCTAAAATTGTATGGCTAAGCATAGAAGCCACAGTCTCCACTTTAATCTGCTCTTCTACAAGCAAAATAATCAGACTTCTAAAATGATAATTCACCACTCCATCCATAGCTGGCATCCAACCCGCTGGATAATTTATAATCTCCCCCACCACCAGAGAATTTGGCTTCTCCTGATGAGTAGCTTGAGTTAATTCAGAGAGAAAATAATGACCCAAATCATAAGCCGTGTCTAGTCTCCAACCATCCACACCATCTTGTAAATAAGTTTTGACCACTGAATTTTTAGCCTGCCATAAATATTCCTGCACTGCGGGATTTTCCAGATTTAATTCTGGCAAATTGATCTGCCCCCGCCAGGTACAAGCTCCTCCGGGTAAACTTGTATCAAAAAAGAACCAATCCCTCCAAGGACTATCCGGATTATGATAAGCCTCTTGAAATTGTAGTGAGTTACGCCCTATATGATTGAAAACTCCATCCAAAACTAATTTCATACCACGGCTATGCAAATTATCCGCCAAAGCTCTCAAATCCTCTGCCGTCCCTAATTCTGGAGAAATTTGCTTAAAATCTAGACAATCATATTTATGATTCGTAAAACCTAGCTGAATCGGGCTTAAATACAAAACCTCAATTCCCAAACTCTGTATATAATCCAGTTTAGCAATTAAACTTTGCAAATCCCCACCCCAAAAATCTAATTCCTGGGCATAAACATTCAGCTCTGAGTTATACTCTCCAGCCTGAGGCTGATCCGACCAATCTCTTAAATTTCGTGGAGCTTGATACAAATCTTTTTTAGCCTCCAAATCCAAACTAGGAGCAAAGCGATCCACTATCACCTGATACACAATAGCCCCATTGCGCCAATCTAATTCTCTCTTGGTATAAATGTCTATCTCTATCTGAGTGCCTATGTCATTTGTATCTTGCTGTGGCATTCTAGTAATTTATATATCCTACTCTATAATCTCAATTTAAACAGTGATAAAATTTTGAGAAGCATTATATTTATTATATTATAGCATAATAATCACGCAATTGATAATACAAATTCGGAGTGGAGGATTTTTGTAATTCTGTCCTTTGAGATTTTGCCTTTTATAGTGAAGAGCTTATCTCTCCTCAAATTCTCCACGAGAAATATCAAAGAATTTCTCAAAGAATCGAGTTAGTTTTTGTAAAATATTTTCTCTCTTTTTGGTGTAAGCTCCATCCGGTGAGAAAAGAGAAGGCTTGCTCGCCATAATCTGAGCTATTCCAGTTCCAGCTTCAGCCACTACCCCATCTCGAAACGCATTCTGAATAAAAACATATGTAGCATCACGATTCAATCCTTCACTTTCAATAATATGTTCCAGTTCTTCAATCTTTTTCTTCTCTACAAACTGTTGCCAATCCGTATCCACATAAGACTGAACATCAAGAGTAGAGATAAACTGAGAAATCAAATCTTTTTTATTACGTAATTCCACACTCGAATCAACAGCCTTATCAATATCAACCAAAACCTCCTTATTCTGAATATGATCCTCATGATATTTTTTAATCAATTCCAAAATATAGTCAATATTAATCTCAATTTGCTTAATCAACTCCATTTCAAAAATCAAATCATCATTAATTGTCTCCTTATCCCCCGCTTCAGATGAGCGAAGTTTCGTATACAAGTCAATATATATACCATGATAATCCTGCAAATCACGTGGAGATAAAATATCATCAGCCGAGAACTCATCAAATGTCGTCAGTATATTTCGAAGTCTGAGAATATGACCATATAATCGCACAAAATCCTTTTCATTTTGCTCCCCCTCTATTCGAGAATCTATCGTAAATTGAGATTTTAATTCATCAATCAACCCCGCATATCCTGGCACATCCTTCCAATTATCCGTATACCCTCGATAATAATCCTGATAAGACCGTAATAATACAATTCCGCTCGCCTCCTTATCCCCAAAAAGAGAAATCGCATCATTCGTCGCTCGCTCTAAATTCCGAAAACATACAATATTCCCAAAAGTCTTCACACTATTGAGAATACGATTTGTACGAGAATATGCCTGCACCAGCCCATGAAGCCGCACATTTTTATCCACCCAAAGAGTATTCAATGTCGTCGCATCAAATCCCGTCAAAAACATATTCACCACAATCAAAATATCAATCTCCCTCTTCTTCACCCGCTCACTCACATCCTTATAATAATTTTGGAATTTTTCTGAAGACGTATCAAAAGAAGTTCCAAACATTCCATTATAATCCTTGATAGCATTCTCAAGAAAATCTCGAGAACTCATATCAAGCCCACTCGTATCCTCAGAATTTTCATCAATCATTCCATCAGCATCCTCATCATTCACCCCAAAGCTAAAAATAGTCGCAATCTTTAACTGTTTATCACTTGGTAATCCATCTAATTGTCTTTTGAATTCAAGATAATACTGTTTTGCTGCTTGAATCGAAGCAACTGCAAAGATAGAATTAAATCCAGCTAATCGCCTATCTTGAATCCGATAAAACACATTCCGTTTCGTTTTTTGGTCAAAATGCTCTCTGATATACCCAACAATATTTGTCACCCTCTCAGGAGACAATAATACCGCCTCACGCTCAATATCATTCACCTTCTTATCCTCAATATTCTCCGCCTCCTTTACCGTAGACACATAATCCACCTTAAAGGGAAGTACATTCTTATCAGCAATCGCATTTACAATCGTATAGGTATGAATCTCTTCACCAAAAGCCTGTTTCGTCGTCTTCAAGTCAACACGCCCACCACTAGCAGCATTTGCCGCAAAAATAGGCGTACCCGTAAATCCAAATAAATGATAATTTCGAAAAGCCTTCACAATAGCCGAATGCATATCACCAAATTGAGAACGATGACATTCATCGAAAATCAAAACAATATGCCCATCAAAAATCGTATGCCCTGCATTCTTCCGAATAAATCTATCCAATTTTTGAATGGTCGTAATAATAATACGAATATTCGAATCCTCCAATTGTTTTTTGAGAATCGCCGTACTCGTATTACTATTCGCCGCACCCTTCTCAAATTTATCATATTCTCTCATCGTCTGATAATCCAGATCTTTTCTATCCACCACGAATACCACCTTATCAATATACGATAATTTACTTGCCAGTATAGCCGTCTTAAAACTTGTCAAAGTCTTCCCAGAACCCGTCGTATGCCAAATATATCCACCAGCCTCAACCGTACCCAGTTTTTTATAATTCGTACTCACCTCAATACGATTCATAATACGCTCAGTCGCCACAATCTGATAAGGTCTCATCACCAATAATTGCCTATCCTTAGTAAAGACACAATATCGCGTAATAATATTCAAGATCGCATGTTTCGCAAAAAATGTCTTTGCAAAATCCATCAAATCCGTAATAGGTCTATTGGTAGCATCAGCCCACCAACTTGTAAATTCAAAACTATTACTACTTCGCTTTCCCTTTTTTGATTTCCCCTCATTCGACTCCTTGATATGCTGTTCTCTCACCGTATTCCCATAATATTTCGTATGTGTACCATTCGAAATCACAAATAATTGAACATACTCAAATAATCCAGAAGCCGCCCAAAAACTCTCTCTTTGATATCGATTAATCTGATTAAAAGCCTCCTGAATCGCTACCCCACGACGCTTCAATTCAATATGAACCAAGGGAAGTCCATTCACCAAAACTGTCACATCATAGCGATTCGATCTCTGTCCATCCTCAGTCGCATATTGATTGATAACCTGCAAACTATTATTATGAATATTTTTCTTATCAATCAAATCAATATTTTTGAAACTCCCATCATCACGAGTCAAAATCTTAGTACTATCCTCCTGAATAGTCGCCGTCTTATCCGCAACACTCTGATTCTGATTAGCCAAAACACCCACAAAGAATCTCTCCCATTCCGTATCACTAAATTGTATATTATTTAATTTCTCCAATTGATGCCGAAGATTTAACACCAAATCAGTCTCAGAAGTAATCCCCATATACTCATAAGCCTGAGTCTCTAACTGAGCAATAAATGCCTTCTCCAAATCAGCCTCACTCTGATAGCTCTTTTCACGAACCACAATCGGCACATATTCCCCCACAACCGTACTTTGATTCTGTTGAGCGACAAGATTATATTGAGATTTATTATTTGACATATTCAGCCCGTTAGATAATTTTTTAATCGTGATTTAACAAATCGTTTACCCCAAGAAGTTTTTAAATATTTTTCTCTATGAGTAGCATCTTGTTGATTCAAACAAGCTTCATAATAAATTAGCTTTAAAGGTAAACGATTTTTTGTAGAGACAACTTTACCTAAATTATGTTCATTAATTCTCACCTTTAAATTCTTAGTATCCCCTGTATAAAACTGATTATCTTTTTTACTTTGTAATATATAAATGTAATACATAGTTATTTATCTAACGGGCTAAAGTTTAATAGTTGGTTACGATAATATTCATATTGCTGACGACGAGCTTTAAGTTCAGCAGGTAACCCAATAGAGATATTATTCACCAAAGCATCGAATTTGTCGAGTATAGAGACAATTCGCTCTTGTTCGGCAAGAGGTGGGACGGGGATTTTGATTTTATTTAGGATATTCATGGTAAGACTTGGTCGTCCAGAACCAGTATCTAACGTCCTTAAGTCTAAAATTTTCATAAAATAAAATAAATATTTAGGGATAATAATTTCATTTCTTATAATAGTATAGTAAATTGTATCCACGTTCCAAAATGGAGTATCTAAATAAAAAATATTTGTTATTGTCCCTTTTCTTGGAATTAGAACTGTCGCCTTATCATAAACAAATGAATCTACATAAGACATTATTCCACCAGACCCATAAACAGGAATATTTCCTTTACCAAGTTTCTTATAATCTTTTCCATGTTTAATCTCAACCACATCACCCAAATTTTTCCACTCCACATGACCCCTTAATTCTTCATTCTTAATTAATAATTGTTCCCTATAAAACTCATACTGTTTTTTGCGAGCTTCTAGCTCTGCTTCTAGCTCTGCTTCTAGCTCTGCTTCTAGCTCTGTAAAATGATCCAAAATTCTCACAATCTCCTCCTGCACTGGGAGAGGAGGAACGGGGATTTTTATTTTCTCGACATCAGATTTATTGATAGCTGGAATACTACCATGAGCTACCAAAGTTTCTCTTATAAATTCTTGTTTATTCTTCAAATAATAAAATATAAATTTAGTTGTAAATTTATTTTCGTCTTTAGATCTGTAAGGATAGGACAATCCTCCAGCCCAAAATTTCTCATCAATATAATTTACAAATCCTGCATACTCACCTCTTGCTGCAAATGTTATAGCATTACCTTCATTATTATATTTATCATATCTACCATACCAACTACGACCTGAATTTATAACTGGATATTTCCCTTGATTAGATAGTTCTCCAGTTTTAAGAGTTCCCTTACTCAAAGAATCACATATTTCACCAAGCTCCTTAAACTCCACCCCATCTGGACATAGTTTTTGAATTAATGATTCAATTTTAGATTGATTACTCATGATAATGTATTTATAATCTGATTTATCAACTCAGGCTTAGTAATAAACTCAACTAAAATCTTTTCTATAACTCCTTTCCCTATTGATTGTAAAGATTGAATCAAATTATTTTTGTTTCTATCTTTATCATATTGCTGTAGTATTTTTTTAAGTGCTTCTTTTTCTGAATCATTAAACCCCTCAAAAATATTCTGCACAATTACACTAATATTAACCTCTTGCGTTTGATGATTGGTATTATGTATGTTATTTATGATTTGGGGTTGTTCTAACTGTTTATCATTAGAATATATATTTGTACCATTAGGTAAACCATTTTCTTTAATGTTCTTAATATATCCTTCTAGAAGTAATTTTGCTTCTTCTAACTTTTTTCTTCTTTCACTAGTAATATCATTTATATAGTTATTTACAATATATCTTGTACCATATTTTATATTATTAACATTATAATATCTTTGAGAATTTTCTCCATAAATATCTCCTACACATAATAACATTTCTTTTTTCCATACATTAAAATATTTATCTCTATCTGGACCGATAGTAAACTTATCAATATCAATCTTATCGATTTGTTGCTGTATATACTGTATTGCTTGCTCTTTATCCATAACTATTGAAATAATATTGAATTTGTGGTATAATTTGTTTAGAGTTACTGGGTGACGTATCCTACGACTAATGTCGTACGGGGCATTGACCCAGCACTCAGGACTCTATAAAAACAGCTCTCCATTAGGAGGGCTATTTTTATTTTTAGGACGAAAAAGCCAGATATTAAATTTTGTTGATTTTACTACCATATATGTTTTACCAGTAAATTTAAAAGTTCCGGAAAAAACAATTTTATCTAGAATATATTTCATTAATTCTACTTTGGCTCTTTTTGCATTTGGTTTATCAAAAAAACCATTTTGATAATACCCTATCCCTCCCATAATAATATCAATTAATTGTATAAATATAACTTTTTTAGAATTTACGGGAGTAATATTATTGAGATATGTTTGTTGTAAATTTTCAGGATTTACTTTCAATGAAAATTTTTTCCATAAAGCACTATTTAATGAATTATATAATGTATTCAAATCTATTTCATGTTGAGGATTAGTAATACTATCTGGATAAATTTTATACAATGCAGGTATATGTGAGTTATGTAAATACAATTGATATAGTAGTTTTACAAAGCCTTCTTTTTTAATATTGCTATGAGATATAATATCAGGATCTTTGGTGTCTACTAACATAATACAAGATCTAAAAATATCTTTATCTATACATTCAAAAAAGATGTCTACTAAATCTTGGTATAAATTGAGATATTTATCTGAGACTTTACTCCATTTGAATTCTCCTAAAAAATTTATTTCTTGCCCTTCTGAGTTGGTATATCCATATTTTTTTCTTAATAGTTTTACAGAATTGCCTACTTCAGCAACATTAACTTCATCAACCCAAATTCCCCCCAATAATAAAAATCTTTCATTTCTATGTCTACTTTCATCAGAATATATTCTTATTGTAGCCATATTACTTCCCTTCTAGCCCCCTTACAATCTCATCAATACCTTGTCTCAACTCCTGTTGCTTAGCTACGATTTGCTCAATTTCTTTATTAAGTACAGCTATATCGATGACTTCCCTCGTATCTTCAGCTATTACATAGCTAGATACTGAGAGATTATAATCATTCTCTGAAATATCAGTATTATCTACAATTTTTGCAAAATATTCTTGATCTTGTCTCTGTATGAAGGCATTAAGAATTTTCTTTCGATTTTCTTCACTAAGTTTATTCTTATTCCCCCCTCTTACAAATTCTTTGGAGGCATCTATGAATAAGGTTTTATTATCTTTTTTACTTTTCTTGAGTACTAGTATACAGGTGGCGATACCTGTTCCAAAGAATAAATCTGGTGGCAATTGAATCAAAGCATCTACATAATTATTATCTATAAGGTATTTACGAATTTTTGCCTCTGCTCCTCCTCGATACATAACTCCAGGATACTCTACAATTGCTGCTGTTCCGCTAGTGGAGAGCCAGGTAAGCATATGAAGAGTAAAGGCTAAATCTGCTTTCCTCTTGGGGGCAAGGACTCCTGCTGGTGAAAATCTTGGGTCATTGATAAATAATGGATTATCATTTCCTTCCCATGGGATGGAATAAGGTGGATTGGATACAATCGCATCAAATGGCTCTTCATCCCAATGTTTAGGATCGGTTAAGGTATCTCCATGTCCAATATTAAAGTGATTATAATTAATATCATGGAGGAACATATTAATTCGACAGAGATTATAAGTGGTGAGATTGATTTCCTGACCATAGAAACCTTGTCTAACATTTTCTTTACCTAGTACTTTTGCAAATTTAAGGAGCAATGATCCAGATCCACAGCATGGGTCATAAACTTTATTGACTTCTTTTTTACCTACGGTGGTGATTTCTGCTAATAATTCACTAACTTCTTGAGGGGTATAATATTCTCCTCCAGACTTTCCTGCACTAGAGGCATACATTGCCATCAAGTATTCATAGGCATCTCCAAAAGCGTCTATAGTATTATCTGCATAATCTCCTAATTTCAATTCTCCGATTTTCTCGAGTAATTTAATGAGATTTTGATTGCGTTTTTCTACACTGCCTCCAATTTTATTAGAATTGACATCTAAGTCATCGAACAATCCTCTCAAATCATCCTCACTAGCTGACCCCTTGGCTGAGTTTTCGATATTATTGAATACTCTTGATAAGGTTTCATTTAGATTATCATCATTTTTGGCATTTTTCCGGACATTGACGAATAATTCGCTAGGTAATATATAAAACCCTTTAATAATAACTACACTGGCTCTAGCAAATTCAGCTTGCTCATCGGATAAAGCGGTGTAATCAAAATCTGTATTCCCAGAGCTTCGCTCATAATCATTGATATAATTGGTCAAATTCTCACTAATAAAACGATAAAACAATATGCCCAAAACATATTGCTTAAAATCCCAACCATCCACACTACCTCGCAAATCATTAGCAATTTGCCAAATAGTTTTGTGTAGCTCTGCTCTTTCTTGCTCTTTATTCATATAATTTTTAAATATAATTACACTATACCATATTTTAGGACTTTTGTATGCGCAGGGGGGAGGACAGAAAGCCAGAGGACAAGTTCAGTCCACACCCGTCGACTTCGTCACCACCATCGCCAGCGAGGGACAGTAATACCTGCCCTTCTCCAAAGGCGTACAGAAAGCCCCAAGCTCAGGCGACTGAGAGGTCGCCCCTACGAAAAACTATGTCGGCGGGGTCGCCGACTCTACGAAAGAATTAGAGGACAATAATACACTCACTCTAAATCTTTTACTCTATTCAATAAATCTTGTACTGAACTTGTGTCTAATAGACTGAAGGCGAATAGTTTTTTGCCTAAATCTTTGAGTGAGGCGCCTAGATGATAGATTTCTTTTTGGTCTATGATTAGGAATCTATCATGGCTTTTATTAAATTTCTTTATTTTGAAGTTTCCATATTGCTGATTGACTTTTTGTATGTCTAGCTCTAATTCCTTACTTATTGGATGGGTTAATATAAGAGTTTGTACTTTTGGGTTCTTTTTGGCTAGATGTATGAGAGTGGTCTCGTCTATGTAATTGTCTATCAGGATTATATGGCTTTTGGCTTTGCGAATTATTTTTGAGAATAATTCATAGGCATCGAATACTTGTCCTTCAAAGAATACTCCTTGGGTTGGGATGGTATTGGTATGTATTTGTAAGTCTATTTGATTTACTTTTTCGCTCAAAGATTGAATATTATCTTCTATTCTGTTTATCCGATTATTCAGTGCATAGCCTTTGAGTAAATAGTCTCGTAAAATATTGGTTGCCCAGATGCGAAATTGTGTGCCTTTTTTTGATTTTACTCGGTACCCTACTGATATTATAACATCTAGATTGTAATACTCCACTTGGCGCTCAACCTTCCTGCCTCCTTCATTTTGAACTGTCGCAAATTTTGCGACAGTTGCTATATTATCTAATTCTCCTTCCGAAAAAACATTATTGATGTGTTTACCAAGAGTTTTCACATCTCTACCAAAAAGCGAAGCCATTTGCTGTCTGTTTAACCAAACGGTTTCGTGTTTAAGCATTACTTCTATATGCTCATCTAAATCATCTGGTCTATATAAAATAATTTCATTTTTCATATTAATGTATAATATTTTGATTTAATGTATGGTTTTATTATATCATAGATTAGAGGAATTAGGGAATTTTGTCCACACCCACCCCCTCCTAACTAAATATAGGAGGGACTGAAAGCCCTCGATTTATCGACCGTAGGTGGAGAGGGGAATTTAGCTCAGTCCACCCTCCCCCTTCGGGGACTCCCTCCTAAGGGAGACAAAATATAGAAGCTCAAGTTGCAAAGCACCAAAATGCAGGCGACTAGGAGGTCGCCCCTACGAATATTAGAGGATAACTCACTTATCCATATTTGACAGTTTTTATCAATAGTTATAGTATGTATATGTAGTATTTATTTAAAAATATGTATACAAATATAAAATCTTGTGCTCAGTTTATTGGTTTTGTTGTGGCTTTGGTAGTCACATTTTTTGTTTATAGTGGAATTGCTTTTGCTAACTCACCTACTGCGAATGGGCTGAATGAGTATATTGACCCGAGCCAAAATCCTAAATATTCTCAAGTATATAATGAGATTATTTTCTCTGGGGACGGGATTACCAAAGAGGAATTAGATGGAATTAATTCTCTTGTCAGTATCAAAGATAATGCTACTGAGGAGCCTTCAGCTATTGTGGGTGAGGAGATAATTCCTATTAATAAACTCAAGGCCGGCTCTAAGGTTAAAAGTATTAGCTATAGTAGCAAATCTGATGATACTAAAATCTCAGAGTTGAATTATTATAGAGGCAAAGATGAAAATCTGGAGAATAAAAAATCCAAAAGACAGGAGTTGCGAGACAAAAAGGATAAAGCTCTGGATTCTAGTCTTACTAAACTGGATGCGGAGATTGTATCGCAAGAGCAGTTAATCCAAAAGAATAAGGCTAATTGGGATCGCAAAGCTAAGTCGAAAAAAGCTCAGGTGGAGAAATTAAAAACAAAAACTCAAACTGCGATTAGTAGTAATAATAAGGAAATTATGGATATTCTCTATCCTAGTAAAGAGAATATCGACAAGCTTAATGCTGAGATTTTGGAGGAGAGGAGAAAATCTAAAGAATTTTTGGAGCAAGGCCTCAATACACCCAAACCCTTCAAAGAAAAATTAAAAGCTTGGATCAAAATTCCAGAGGCTTTGGCTTGGGGAGATTCTTCTAACTCTGTTAATAATCTCGTTATATATAATAGATCTAATTGGAATTATATCTGGGATGTAGATTATGCTAATGCGGTGAATGGGCAGACTTTCAAGCTATGGGGCAGGGCTAATGATGCTCCAAAACAATTTCGTTTTGTAGATGCTAGCGCTGAGATTAGATTTGTTGGTAAGCCTGGGGTTGAAAAATGTGTAGATGTGGATCTGGCTAATGGTAGATATGATAATGGGGATAGAGTACATCTCTGGGATTGTCATGGTGGTAATAATCAGAAATTTATAGTACAATCTGATGGTACTATTAGACCTAAATTTGCTCAACATATGTGTCTAGATGCTAGTGCTGGTGTTGCTTTTGGTAGTCGTATTCATCTTTGGCAATGCCATGGTGGCCAGAATCAGAAATTTAATGCTGGAGAATATGATTTTGATGGTCAAAGATTTTATTTGAGGATTTATGCAAGTGCTACTGGAGTTGTAAATAATGGACTACAATCAGGACATGCTTTAACTGCAGTTTGGAGAACTCAACGAGGACTTACAAACACCTTTAGTTTTTGGCCAAATAAAGATACTTATGGAGTAAATGATTGGGGAAGATCTAATAATATATTTACAGGTAACAATATAAATATTGATGAGGGAAAAGGTGGGACTGATTGGAATATTGCCTATCATAATAATATAAATGGGTATAAAATAAAAGATGTACTTGTCTCAAAACAAATTTATGATGAAATAAAATATATGAGAGGGTATCAAGTTAATAATTCATATGTGAGGAACCCTTATGACTGGTGTGTACATAATTGTGTAAGATATTCCACTGACTTATGGAATAGATATACTGGAGATTCTCTGCGTAGCTATAGTTATACAACTGCTTGTCATGTCCCAGGTATAGTTTATAATAGTCTTTAATTTAATAATATTATGAAAAAAATAATAGGAACTTATATGATTGCATTTGGTTTATCTGGTATAATTTTAATTCTAGGTTTTATTTGGCTTGTTTATAATATTAGTGACAGTATGGCAGGCGAAAAGTCTTTATTAAGTTATATATTTGGTATGAATATTTATATTTTTATTATTTTATTAGTGGTAGGTGTGTTGGGATTAATACTCAATACAATAACTAAATATGTCAGTAAGAAAAAGTAGTGGACAAATTAACTTTGCACTAAATATAATTTTAATAACTACTTTATCTATAGTTAATATATGGTATTTTCAGATTTTTGATAATATTAACTGGGGTGTACAGATTTTTATCTTAAGTTTTGTTATATATTTGATTGAATTTATCTTTTTATTATTGATACAATATGTATATAAAAGTATTATACTAATCAGCTTAGTTTTTGGGTTATTGCATTATTTTATTAGCATATATTTACCTGCTTTAAGGATTGGAGATTGGATAAATATAGCTTTCACATTGTCATATCTGCTTATAAATGTATATTTGATTTATAAAATTCAGTTTAAATCAATTTATGAGAAAACTTATTTTTACAAAATATATATTAGTATATCTTATAGCTATTAGCTCAGCTATTTTATTGATAGGAGATATATTTAATATTGTTTTATTTCAGTTTAAATTAGGTGTATTTGGTGATATTACTTTTTTAATCACTACTGCTATAACTTTTTTAGTATTACCTATATTTTTTGTATATATTTTACCATTATCTATATTCAATGTTATTATAAAAAATACAAAATCTTTGCTATTGGTGTATTGTTTTAACAGTTTTTTATTATTAGCAATAATTATGCTATCTATGCTGTTATTTTAATATCTAGGATGAGAAACATCGTGGAATGATTGTGGTGATATGAAATTTTTTTGAGGGAATGTACTCCTCCGTCACCTACGGTGACACCTCCCCCGAGGGCGGACAGAAAGCCAGAGGACAAGTTCAGTCCACACCCATCGACTTCGTCGCCACCCTCGCCTACGAGGGACAGTAATACCTGCCCTTCTCCAAAGGCGGACAGAAAGCCAGAGGACAAGTTCAGTCCACACCCGTCGACTTCGTCGCCACCCTCGCCAGCGAGGGACAGTAATACCTGCCCTCCCCCGAGGGCGGACAGAAAACCCCAAGCTCAGGCGACTGAAAGGTCTCCCCTACAAAAGTCAAAATCCTACCCCACAATCTCAATTGAGACAGTGATTATTTCTTGTTCTAATTTGAAAGTTTGGGTTTGGTCTGTTCCTTCTAGTGTTTGGAATTGCCATTCTACTACTCCGACTGGTTGGCTGATTGTATCTTGGTATTTTTGGATTAAAGTTTGTATTTCCTCTGAGGCTTGTACAGTGAGCTTGATATTTTGCTCTTTTGACAATTTGGAGTTTTTGCGGGTAATTTGTAGGTTTCGAATTAGCTCTCGGACTAATCCTTCTTCTTTGAGCTGAGGGGTGATTGTGTCATCCAAGCTCAAGACTAGCCCTTGATATTCTATACTATTTTCAGAGACTTTTTGGGACAGAATCTCTTTTACATTAATCTCTGTCTTGATAATCTCTTGCATCCAAGGCTCTAAATCTATCCCTTCTATCCCCATAGCTTGTAATGGTTGTCTGACTTTGATAGCTGAGACTTCTCTTAATTTGAATCCTTGTTCTAGAATTCCCTTGACCTGTTCTACTCTTTGTAATAATTGACTATCTATTGCTCCCTCATATTCTGGATAGGTGCTCAAATGAATTGATTGTACTGCTTGCTTGTCCTGACTCACTACTAGCTCTTGATACAGATATTCTGTGATAAACGGTGCAAAAGGAGCTAAAAGATGAATTAATTTTACAAAATTATTATATAGAGATTGCAAAAATTCTGTGTCTCCATTGGCAAAATCTGTTCTAGCGGTTCGAATATACCATTTAGAAATATCGTCCATACAGGCCTTGACCTCACGAGTAGCTTGTGGGATACGATAATTATCCAGAGCCTGATTGACTTCGGCTATAGTTTTATTGACTCTGGTATATAGCCATTGATTCTTGGGGTTTTGTGGTTGAGGCTCCTCCAATTCTGGCTTCCAATCTCCAAAATTAGCATAAGTTACCAAAAAACTATACATATTCCATAGTGGCAATAGATATTCTTGGGTGATAATTTTGACAGTTTTGGCAGAAACTGTAGTATCCTCTCCTGCTGCAATCGGAGTGGAGAAAAAGTTTAACCTCAGAGCATCGGCTCCAAATTGGTCAATCAAATCAATGGGATTGGCATAGTTTTTCTTGCTTTTGGATAATTTTTGTCCATCATCTGCTAAGACTAGTCCATTTACAATTACATTTTTGTAACTTGGTTTATCAAATAGTGCTGTGGATAAAGCTAAAAGTGAATAAAACCAACCTCTAGTTTGATCTACTCCCTCTGCAATATATTCGGCTGGGAATTTGGTCTCAAATATTTCTTTATTCTCAAAAGGATAATGGAATCTAGCAAATGGCATAGCTCCAGAATCATACCAGACATCTAATACATCTGGAATTCGTCTATATTCTTCCCCGTCTAAACTAAAGATAATATCATCTACAAAGGGTCGATGCGGATCGGTGATTACAACTCCAGATAGCGCCTCTAATTCTGCAAATGAGCCAATTATCTTGGTCTTGCCTGACTCAGATTTCCAAACTGGGAGCGGGGTTCCCCAATATCTAGTGCGAGAGATTCCCCAATCTTTGACTTCTCTTAGCCAATTTCCAAATCTACCTTCTTTGATATGGTCTGGAATCCAATTGATGCTGTCATTATGAGTAGCTAGTCTATCCCTCAGAGTACTCATAGCTACATACCAAGAGGTAATTGGTTTATAAATAAGTGGGGTATTGGTGCGCCAACACATTGGCAAATCATGCTCATAATCCTCTACTTTGAAGAGTGTATTAGCTTGTTTTAAGTCTTCAATGATATATTTGTTGGCTTTGCGATAAAACATCCCTGCATAATTTGGGATTTCCTCTGTAAAATCTCCCTGGTCATTCAAGACATCTACTGAGACTATACCGACTTTTTGAAAAATCTCATTATCCTCGGCTCCATATGGGGCAAGATGCACAATTCCAGTTCCTGAATCGGTGGTCACATAATCCCCTTCATAAATCACAAAGGCTTTATCTTTACCCTCAAAATAATCGAATAAAGGCTTATAGCTCTTACCTAGTAAATCTTGTCCTTTATACTCGGCAAGCACAGTGTAATCTTCCCCAAAAACACTCTGGGCTAAATCCCGAGCTACGATATATTGCTCTTCCGTATTAGGAATAGAGACTTTAATATAGTCAATTTGTTTGTTAACCGCCAGGGCAAAATTAGTCGGTAATGTCCAAGGAGTAGTAGTCCAAGCTAAAATAAAAGTATTCGGGCTGTCTGTCAGCTCAAATTTTATTGTCACAGCTGGGTCAATTTGTTTTTTATACCCCCCCAGAGCCACTTCGGCATTGGATAGAGTTGTCCCAGCTCTGGTAGAATACGGTACTACTTTGAAGCCCTCATACAATAAGCCTTTCTGATATAGCTCGGACAGGCTCCACCAAATGGATTCAATATAATTAGCGTCCATAGTGGCGTATTCCTCATCTGAGTTAGTGAGTCGTCCGATTTTATACTCTAACTCAATAATTCCCTCTCGATGAGCTGAGACGGATTCTCGACAGAGTTGATTGAATTTGTCTATACCGTAATCTTCAATATCTTTTTTTTGCTGAAAGCCAAGTTTTTTCTCTACTTCATACTCTACCGGAATCCCCTGACAGTCCCAACCAAGACTACGGATAACTCGATATCCTTTCATTGTCCAAAGTCTAGGCATTATATCTTTTAGAGCAAATGTCAGCATATGTCCAGCATGCGGCTCTCCATTGGCGGTAATTGGGCCATCATAAAAGGTTTTGGTTTTGTCTGCTGGTCTGGTATCTATGGATTTTTGTAAAATATTTTCTACTTTCCAAAACTCTAGAGTTTGTTTTTCTAACTCAGCAAATGATACATTAAAGAGAGGTTTTTTGAACATAGTATAATTTATTAATTTACTACTGTGATTATAACATAATATTACTTCCTTTTCAATTCACCTAATATGGTATATAATGTTTTTAAGCCTTCAGAATGGGGTTGCGAAAAATTGAAACCCACCTTGACTTACAGGGAAAAATATATTATTTTCCGATGTTTATATAAAGGGATTCAGACGCAGTATAGCAATATACACCGCCCCTGCATTGAGGGCTTTTTATATTGTGAAAAAATAGAAAAGCCGAGCTACAAGGGTAGTCGGCTGGGTGGAAATGTGGTGCAATAGTTATTACTCTTCATCTGGGTAATATGGGCAGTTTTCTGTTGTACACACACAGGAGTCTCCATTAACAGGGCATGTCCTGTGTATTTGGAAGTTAGAAAAACTAGAATTCTGTGATTGTTCTTTTGGATTCGTCGCAACAGTTTTTTGATCCATGAGAATTAGGCTGGATTCACAACGATTATCATTATACTCCTCTTAAATAATTTGTCAATATTAGTTATTTGCATTTATTTTCAAACTCATCAGAAAACTCAAAATAAATCTTGACTTAAAAGAAAATTCTTTACTTTTTGTTCTTGATAGAGCAGTATTAAATAACTCGTGAGTATGACAAGGAATTTGGACTTTATTATAATAAATAGATATCATATAAAGAAGTATAGATAAATACTCAATATCTATTGAGACTAGCATAATGTCCTCCATGATCAAAGCATTGAATTAGAACAATCCCAATTATACTCCACTAAATAAATCTGTCAAGCCCAATTAAATTTTTACAGAGTAAAGTCTATATGATATAATAAATTTATATGAAAATAATACAGACTAAAATTAAGGATTTACTCATTATAGAGCCTCAAGTTTTAGAGGATAGTAGAGGTTATTTTGTGGAGACCTATAATCAGGCTAAATTTGAAACTAATGGTCTTGATTATACTTTTGTTCAAGACAATCAGTCCTTTTCTCAATATGGGACTATTCGAGGTTTGCACTTTCAAACTGGAGCTTATGCACAAGCGAAATTGGTCCGAGCTGTACAGGGTGCAGTTTTAGATGTTGCTGTTGATTTGAGAGAGAACTCCCCCACTCGTGGGCAATATGTGGCGGTAGAATTATCTGATATAAATTTTAGACAATTACTCATCCCGAGAGGCTTTGCACATGGATTCGCTGTTGTTTCTGAGACGGCAATTTTTGCTTATAAATGTGATAATATTTATCATAAAGACTCGGAAGCTGGGATTCTATTCTCTGATACTACGCTTAATATTGACTGGCAAATCCCCACTGAGCAGCAAGTCATCTCGGACAAAGACCAGACTTGGCCAACTTTATATGAATATTTAGCAAAAATATGATTTTAATAACCGGAGCAAATGGACAATTAGGGCAAGTATTCAGGAGTATTATCTCCCCTCAAGAGTCTATCTTTAAAGATCGTGAATTAGATATTACTAACTTTGAGCTTGTAGAAGATTTTATCTCCAAGCATTCAGTTACTGCAATTATTAATACCGCCGCCTATACTGCCGTGGATTTGGCTGAAACTGAGTCAGCTCTTGCCTTTCATATCAATAGCTTTGGAGCTCGTAATTTAGCTTTGATTAGTCAGAAGTTTGAGATCCCACTAATTCATATCTCGACTGATTATGTATTTGATGGGACTCATTATAAGCCTTATACTGAGCAAGACAAACCTAACCCAATCTCTGTTTATGGTAAGTCTAAATTAGAAGGTGAAAAATCTATACTTGAACTCGCCTATTCAGCCTATATTATTAGAACTTCATGGCTATATTCTGGTTTTAGCAAGAATTTTTTGACCAATATTACTAGATTAGCCCAAGAGAGAGATAGTCTATCTATTGTGGCTGACCAAATTGGAACCCCCACTTATGCCCCAGACTTAGCAAGAGCTATTTTAGAATTAATCCCCACCTTACAGCCTCAGAATAAACAAATTCTACATTATTCCAATCAAGGTGTGGCCTCTTGGTATGATTTTGCCTATGAGATTATAAATTTACAAAGTATAGATTGCAAACTAACCCCAATCCCAACCACAGCCTATCCAACTCCAGCTGCTCGCCCCTATTACTCTGTATTAGACAAAACTATAATCTCAAATTTATTACAATCCCCAATCCCGCATTGGAAAACTAGTTTAATTCAACACCTCGCTTCTCAATAAACTTTTTAATTTGACCTAGTCTCTGATCTACACTACCTCTAGCAATGCAATATTGTTCTGGGGATAGCCATAAATTCAAATGCTCTTCTAGAACTTCAGCTACTTCTGTTTGAGATTGTGGATTGGCTCTCAAATATTCTGGCTCCGCTGGGAATTCTACCGGTAAATAAATAATATAATCATATTGCAATAATCTCTCACGAATCAGAGCCTTATATAAATCTAAATCGGTTTTGGACATAGAACTTGATACTACTGCATATCCAAGATAGTCCAATACCGACCTATCTGTTATAAATCCCTGCTCCCAGAGAGTATTCTCTTTATCTAACTGATTCAGCAATAGGTGTTTTTGGAAAATTGCCCTTATGTCTGATGGTAATAATTCAAAATCTTTTACTCCATTATCTTCCCAAAATGTCCGCACTGTCCTTTGTAAAACTGGCAAATTATATGCACTGGCCAAAGGCTGTACTAATGTACTTTTACCTGTGCCGTGCGCTCCTGTTAGAATAATTTTCATATTTTTATGATATAATATTTATATAATTAATTATAACATATATGAATATTGGAATTATAGGTCTAGGAAGAATGGGTATGGCTATTGCTAAGCGCGCCATTCAACACAATCATACTGTATCTGGATTTGCCCCATCAGATGAGACCAGAGAGCTGGCAGCAACTTTTGGAGTCACTCCATATGAATCAATCCAAGATTTAGTGACCAACTTACCAGCCCCAAGAACAATTTGGCTTATGGTACCGGCAGGAGAAATCACTAGATCAACTATTACAATTTTAGCTGAGCTTCTAGAAGTGGGAGATACTGTGATTGATGGAGGTAATAGCTATTTTAAAGATTCTCAGTCCCAAGCTGAATTATTAGAATCTAAATCTATTAATTTTATTGATGTGGGAACTAGTGGCGGACTCAAAGGTGAACAAATTGGGTTCTCACTTATGATAGGAGGTCAAAAAGAATTAGTTGATTCCTACAAATCCCTATGGGAAGCTCTGGCTGCTCCTGAAGCTTATACTTATATTGGAGCAGCTGGTTCAGGGCATTTTGTCAAAATGGTACACAATGGTGTGGAATACGGAATTATGCAAGCTATGGCTGAAGGATTTGAATTGGTAAAAAGTGGACCATATTCAAATATAGACTTACAACAAGTCTCAAAAGTTTGGAAAAATGGTTCTATAATTAGATCTTTCCTGATGGATTTAGCTTATGAAGCTTTCCAGAAAGATAAAGATTTAGAAGCTCTTACCGACTATGTGGATGATAATGGAATGGGAAGATGGACGGTTGACACCGCTATTGAGCATGCCATACCAGCTCCTGTGATTACGGATGCGGTATTTGCTAGATTTCGCTCAAGACAAAGTGAATCATTTGCAGGAAAGACTCTAGCTGCTCTCAGAAATGAATTCGGAGGACATGAGGTCAAAAAGAAATAGCCTCTAATCGATACTATAGTCTTTGATTAATTGATTATATCTTTGATTTTGCTCAGAGATATCTTTAAGTTGCTCTTCGCTAACAGGAAAGTCAAAACAATCTTGAGTGTATACCTTTTTGTCTTTACAAGCATCTTTTATATCTGTATAAAAAGCTGTCCTAGATTCAGTTTGAGTCAATGTATCTGTATCAATAGTTAGAACCTCCACTGATTTACCAAAAAACTCCGATTTTAAAATAACATATTGCTGATTATCTTCTCTTTTAGCTAATTTATACTCTACTTGATTACAAGGCGAATCTTGGGAACATTCCCTTAAAGTTAATTTTTTCTCACCTAATGCAAGTTCACATTTCACCCCTGTTAATTCATTTTTGACACAACCCTCACCTATCAGATTGGCTTTGACAATCTCAGTACGAGGACTGAAAATAGCAAAAATAGATGTTACTATTACCACGACCCCTACCGCAATGACATTGCGAAATGTTCTTTGATTACTCAAATTTTTGGTAGCTGATGGGTTTAAATCTATTCTATCGGACATACTTTAGGAGCATTAGCTTGTGGGATTGATTCTGTTTTAGCACAATTAGCATATAGATACTCTATGATCGCATCTGATTCGTATAACATCACTCCTTTTGTTTGGTCAACTAAAAATGGGACTTGTGGCTTTTCTCCTAATTTTAGCATAATTTCTCTTTGTGCTGAGCCAGTCTTAGAAATTCTACAAATAAAATCTAATTCTAACTCATTTAATACTGCTCTTACTTTGTGGCAAAAAGGACATTCTTCTTTTTGATATAATTCTAACATATAGTTGAAATTAATTTAATAATAATTATATTATAACATAAAAAGTCTTATTTAGGTAAATAAAAAGAGACCTGCATAAGCACAAGTCTCTGGGTATTGGGGTGGGGTTAATGGAGAGGGCCAAATCCCCTTCCATTGACACCTCCGATTGTAGGTTGGGAGCGAGGCTTAGGAACACGAAGTTCCTTCTTCCTCAACTTTTTCCAGTCATGAGAACTCACCTCAATAACTGGAAACTCAGGGGTAATCAGCACTTCACTTGGAAGTGGTTCGAGAGGATTGACTTCCTCGATTTTCTTCCCGAGAGAAGTCGCCACCAGCCGCCAGCGTACTACCCGCATAGGACGAACGGGTGGTGAAAGAAGAGGTAGAGTTGTCATATAATAAATGGAAAGATATAATTTATATAACATACTCTCAAACATTTGTCAATGTTTAGCTACAAAATATAATTTACAGACAAAAAATCCCCCACTCTATGAGCGGGGGCTAAGGAAGTTGTAGTCAGTTATCCAGACTCGTTATGTAATCAGCATGTAATCAGCCAAAGCCAATAGTGGTTTTGCTCTTTCATCCCAAGGAGCTAATGATTCCTTACCTTCTTTTACTAAAGCTGATACTCGTTCATGAGACTCATCTAACCCTAATAGTTTTGGATAGGTTGTCTTATCAGCGGTCAGATCCTTACCGGCAGTCTTGCCAAGAATCTCTCTACTGGAAGTAACATCAATAATGTCATCAACAATCTGAAAGACTAGACCAATACAACGAGCATACACTCTTAGAGCCTCCAACATATCGTTGTTTGCCCCTCCAATAATAGCTCCACTGACCACACTAGCCTGTAACAGTGCTCCAGTCTTATGAAGGTGGATGTACTCAAGTGTGTCAATATCTAACTCCTTGCCTTCACATTCCAAATCTACCACTTGACCTCCCATTAGCCCTCTAGCCCCCGAGGCAAGAGAAAGCTCACCAACTACAGCCAGCAACCGCTCGGCTGGAATGCCGGGACTGCGATGTGACACCATCTCAAAGGCTCTGGCGAACAAAGTATTGCCGGCCAGAATAGCATTAGCCTCACCATATACCTTATGGTTAGTGGGTCGGCCACGACGCAAGTCGTCATTATATATTGGTGGTAGGTCTTCGTGTATCAGCGACATGGTATGAATCATCTCAATTGCCACAGCCGTGGGCATAGCCAGAATAGGATTCCCTCCTGCTAACTCGCAAGCCGCCAAGCAAAGAATCGGCCGAATCCTCTTTCCAACAGCCAGTAGTGAATACCTCATCGCTTCCCTGAGCTTTTCGGGAAACTCGGGTTCTGTACCTAGCGAGGTGTCAAGGGCTGCCTCCACCTGCAACCGAGTGGTTTCCAGATAAGTGGCGAGATTAAATTTTGAATTTTGTTGAACTAGATTCTTTTTCTGAGCCATCGTAAAGAACTCCCTCTCGCCTAAACGAGAATAGATTGACCATAAACTTATACCACAATCTCCCCTTTTTGTCTATGCTGGGGTTTCGTCTCGTTAATGATGTTTTAAGGTTGAAATTTATTCTATCTCCCTTAGGAGTGAGTCCCCGAAGGGGGAGGGTGGATAGAATATAATTTTCAGATCAGTCCACACCCACCACTTCGTGGTACCCCCTCGCCAGCGAGGGACAAAATATGTCCCACATTTAACACGCCGACTTCTCATTGAATAAAATCTGACTCTTTGCTATAATTAACTCAATATATAGCTTAATACAATCAATCTATGCCTCTTGAATCCAAATACGAAATTACCGAACGCGAAGCCTATTGGAGGGACTTCTGGGCTAAACAAAATATCTATGCCTTTGATGAGAATTCAGACAAACCAATTTTCTCGGTAGACACGCCCCCGCCTTATGTTTCGGCAGATCACTTACATCCTGGGCATATTATGAGTTATTCTCAAGCTGAATTTGTAGTTAGATTCAAGCGAATGCAAGGCTACAATGTCTTCTATCCTATGGGATTTGATGATAATGGACTCCCAACTGAGAGACATGTAGAAAAGAAATATAAAATTAAAAATAAAGATGCTATTACTAGGTCCGAATTTGTAAAATTATGCCTAGAGGAAACTCAAAAAGGGATACATACATATCGTAATCTCTGGTCATTATTGGGAATTTCTGTAGACTGGTCTAAGACTTACTCCTCTATCAACACCCATTCTCAGAAAGTTGCTCAGTGGTCATTTTTAGATTTATATAAGAAAGGTCTCCTCACTCAGCGAGAAGAGCCAATTATGTGGGATATTAGCTTTCAATCTGCTTTAGCCCAGACTGACTTGGAAGACTCTGAGCAGGACTCACACTTGAATGATATTATTTTTACCTCTCAGGAATCAGGAGAGCGACTAATTATCGCTACCACCAGACCAGAGCTTTTGCCAGCGGCGGTAGCTCTATTTTTCCACCCTGAGGATACTCGCTATCAACATCTGATTGGGACTAAAGCTATCACCCCAATCTCTGGACACACTATCCCAATACTCACCGATGAAACAGTAGATAAAGATTTCGGTACAGGACTGATGATGGTATGTACTTGGGGAGACAGTGAAGATATTGCTAAATGGAAAAAATATAATCTAGAAACTAGACTGATCTTCAATCAAAAAGGAATCCTAAATGATTTGGCTGGCAGTTATGCTGGAGGACATATTAGTAAATTAAGACAGCTGATTTTAGAAGACTTACAAGCCCAAAATTTATTAGTCAAACAAACTCCCATCACCCATACAGTACAGGTCTCCGAGAGGTCAGGCACTCCAATAGAATTTATCTTGACCAAGCAGTGGTTTATCAATGTAGTAGCTCATAAAGAAGAATTATTGGAGCAAGGTAAAAAATTAAATTGGCATCCTAAAAGAATGTTTTCTATTTATGCTGATTGGGTAAGTTCACTCAAATGGGATTGGTGTATTTCTCGCCAACGCTATTATGGAGTCCCAATACCAGTCTGGTATCACAAACAAACTGGGGAAATTATACTCCCACAAGAGGATGAATTACCAGTAGATCCGACCGAGTACACTCCCCGCGGGTATAAGGCTGAGGATTTAATCCCGGAACAAGATGTATTAGACACTTGGATGACTTCCTCTATGTCACCTGAAATTGGAGCACACCTAGTCTCAAATCCCGAGATTAGTGCTAAATTATTCCCCTCCTCTCTAAGACCTCAAGCTTTTGAGATTATCCGAACTTGGCTATTTTATACAGTGACTAAAGCCTATTTTCATCATAATAACCTGCCTTTTAGCGATGTGATGATATCTGGCCATGGACTAGATAATCAGGGACGGAAAATTAGTAAAAGACTTGGGAACTTCACCCCACCGGAGCAAACTATTGCCACATATGGAGCGGATGCAATGAGATATTGGGCGACAGGGACAACTTTGGGTGAGAATATACGATATAATGAAGATGAAATCAAAAAAGGCAAGAAAACAGTCAATAAACTATTCAATGTTGGAAAGTTTGCTGAATTACATCTCCAAAACTTCACTTTACCAGACCAAGCTCCAGAATTAGAGTTGATTGACAAATGGATTCTGGCGGAGCTTAATCAAACTATCACTCTTGCCACTGAGAGCTTCAAGCAATATGAGTATTACAAAGCCAGAACCGCCATCGACCAATTATTTTGGAATAAATTTACAGATTATTATCTAGAGCTTATCAAATATAGACTATATGATGAGACCCCAGAAGGCCAAAAATCCCGTTTAGCAGCCCAATATACTTTATATATATATATTGATAATTTACTGAGATTATATGCCCCAATTCTGCCATTTATCACCGAAGAGCTGTATCAAGGGCTATTCCTAGACAATAATACTCAGAATACCAGCATACATCTATCAAGTTGGCCACAAAGTAATACAGATTGGCAATTATCCGAAGAAGAGAATAATTTAATGACAGATATCCTATCTGTCGTGGAAGCAGTAAGAACCTATAAATCTCAGAATAGTATTTCACTTGGCAAAGAAATTGAGACCTTTAGCTATATTTCTAGCCAAGATTTAAGCCCTTATGAAAACTTTTTAGCCAAGGCTCTCAGAGTAGGTAAGTTGATGAAATAAAAATTAGGATTTTTTAAAAATTCCCCTCTTGAGGGGTGCCCGTAGGGCGGGGTGGATGCACTTTGTCCCTCTTTGGAGAGGGGGAACCGCTTGCGGTGGGTGTGGACAGAATTTACAATTCAAAATTCATAATTTATAACTACGAATCAAATACTCCACCCCATCAGGCAAGCCTGCCACCCCTCAAGAGGGGAATTCAGCTCCATCACATTCAAGTATCCCCAAAAATGAAAAAAGCACCAATCAAACGATCGATGCTCAAAAGACATAAACTATGAGGGACAAATCCCTCTGAATCGGAGCGGCAGGATTTGAACCTACGACCCCCTGCCGTAGCAGGTGCGCTACCAAGCTACGCTACGCCCCGATGAAAAACGGCGGGAGAGTGATTTGAACCCTCGACCTTCTGCGTGTGATGCAGACGCTCTACCACTGAGCTATCCCGCCGTGAACCGTATATAATTATACGGATATTAAAAAATTTGTCAAGAGTTTGGATGAGATTATAAATAAAAAAACTCCCCCCATCAAGCGACAGGGGGGTGAAGTGGAATGCTCACTTAGTCTGGAGTAAGTCTACCAGACAAATAAACAATGTTATTAGGATGTTGGGTAAAAAAATTATCCAAAAAGAATTGCCAAGCTCTCTGAAAGCTAGGGTTTCTCTCAATAAATCTTATATCCATACCAGCTTCAATTCCTCGATTTATAGTTGAATGAATTATATCCCCCAAAACCTGATAATGATATTGATTATTAGGATACCTAATACAATATTGATATGCTGATTCTAACTGAGCAAAATCAGCTAAACTTTTCATCACAAACCTCCACTGAAAAGGACAATATTTTTATACCATATTCTATTTTTTTATGCAAGAAAAAATCCCCCCAAACCATAACCGGTAGGGAGGAGTGAAGAATGGGTGTGAGTTATTGTGGCAGCAACTCACCATGCTTTTTCAAGCATCTCCCGGTCCTCAAGCCCGATGGAGCTAGAAGCTAGCAGTTGCGCTAGCCTCCCGTATAAATAATCAGGGAATTGGATAGGATACAATAGCTGATCCTCTCCGAAAATTTTAACCTCTCCTTTGAGGGACTTCTCTTCTTGGATAAGAATTGTCTTAATTTTTATCCATTCATTGAGATGAAATAAATTGGCCTCAGTTGCTGTCTCGTTGTAGCTCCTTTCCCATCGATCGACTTCAGCTATTACCAGAGGAATAGCATTCAGCCACTCCGAGGGCTTAAGACAGCGAGATGGTCTTATAAGTGATAAAAATCTCATGAAAAGTCCCATGATAGGAGAATTGTAAAGGGGCCCCCTATATATAGCATAAAGTCTCTATTTTGTCGATAGTAGCTGACTCCTTATATACACTAAATATATTACTCCCCCTAGTACCAACCACCAAAAACCAAGCCAGCCTGCAATCCCAATCCAAAAGGCCAAACTCCAGAGTCCAGATAAACTGAGCCAATAGGCAATATTATTATCTGTCTGTTTATCGTTTGAGAAAAGCATATAAAATCCAGCAAAAGCTAATAAACTTGTCACCATCCAACCAAAGAAATTCATCAAAGGCACTCCATAATACCAGCCTTGTATTTCCCAAGCCCAAAAACCTAAAGCCGTTGCTCCTGGGTCAAGAATCAAATCAAAAGTCGTCATCAAAATAGCTCCAACTAGAATCTTGAGCCACATTCTCTTGATGCTAAGCTTACTTACCAACACCAAACTAAAGAAAAATATCGGTACCCAAGATAAACTCACTGTCCAAGGTACTAGACCAAAGACTTTGAGATTACCAAGCACCTCCCCATACACAAAGTTACTATATGGCCAGCCAGTAGCAATAGCAAAAGATTCTATCAAGAGTGGATAAATGAATATTATTAATATTTTCCACCAATCTTGTCTCCAATTACACCATTTTGAGAGTCCATATAAGATGGGCAAAGCAATCAAAACATTAGTTAATTGTGAAATAAATTGGAATATCCAAAAAGGAAAAGGTAATGCTTCTGGCCTCAAGCTAAAGTAAACTACAAAAAACCCACTCAAGATCAAGATAATGGCTGGGATAATTAGCAATAATTTTTTCTGCATATATGATATACTTAGATTATATAATTATATCACAATGAGTATTACTAAACTATTACAAATTTCTAGGCCCCGATTTTGGATTTATCTTTTAGGGCCTTATTTGATTGGGAGTATTCTTGCCTTTGAGCCGATGCAAATTATCTGGCAATGGCAATTTTGGCTAGGGTTTATCTATTTTACCCTACCGGCTAATCTTTTGATTTATGGGGTCAATGATATATTTGATTATGAGACCGACAAACTTAATCCCAAAAAACAAAATTATGAAGCTCTAGTCACTCCGGCTGAACATACTTCACTTTGGACTTGGATTACACTTACTAATATTCCTTTTATTCTAGCTATATATTGGCTAAACCCTTTGACTCTATTCGGGTGGCTTGGGTTTATTATCTTGGGAGCACAGTATTCAGCTTGGCCAATTCGAGCTAAAGCTAAACCCTTTTTGGATTCAATTTTTAATATTTTATATATTTTCCCTGGAGTAATTGGATATACTCTCTTAGCTAATAAACTCAATCTAGACTGGAAATTATTATTAAGTGCTGGGCTATGGACCATGGCTATGCACACCTATTCCGCCATACCAGATATTGAGGCTGATAGAGCTAGTAATACCCCCACTATCGCCACTGTGCTGGGAACTAAGCTGACCTTGGTATATTGTTTTGTCTGCTATACTCTAGCTGGAACTTTGTTAGCTCAATTTAGCACCCCACTTGGAATTATGATTGCTATTGTGTATGGATTTATGATTGGCTTTAGCTGGTCTCACAATACTGCTAAAATATTCAGATTATATACCTATTTTCCAGTCTTAAACACAATCATTGGTTTAATTTTATTCTGGAGTATTGTGATTTGGTATAGGTAAAGTTTTTACAACCTCTTGACAAATTTTAAGAAATGTGGTATATATAATAAGTATTGAGTTTAAAGATCAACCACCCTAGAACATTACCTTAATGTTAATCTGGTCTTCCTAAACCAATATACCTTATATATCACCCTGAATACTCCCCGGTTAAGGCCGGGGTCTTTTTTTTGCCAAATTATTATATTATAAATCTCTCGTAGGAATTTTAGTCCCTCCTATTATTTCTTTTAAAGAGATATTAGGAGGGTGCAACCTTTCAGTCGCCCCTACGATTAAAATTAAACTTTATCTACCCCTCTTCCTCTCAATGGGCTGTCTTGTTTGATTTTGGCAATTCTTTTATATACCATTTCAGCACTAATGAGTTGAATAGGAACTCCAATACCAGGATTAGTTCCCGCTCCGACATAATATAGATTTTTGACTTTCTTGGAATAATTATTAGGTCTGAAGATTGCGGTTTGGTTAATGGTATGGGCCAACCCCAAAGCCGTCCCCTGATAGGCATTATAATCTTGTTGGAAATTCTTCACACTATATAATCTCTTATAGATAATTCTCTCCTTCAAGTCAGGAATATTCATTTCCTCTTGCATAATAGTCAGAATTTTGTCAGCATAAGATTCAAGATGCTCCTCGGTATATTCTAGTCCAGCTGCGATAGGGACTAATACAAATAAATTCTCATCCTCAGCTGGGGCTACATCAGGGTCGGTCTTAGATGGAGCACAGACATATAGAGAAGGATCTTCCGGCCACATTGGATCATCAAAAATCTGCTTAAAGTTTGTCCTCCAATCCTGTGAGAATAATAGATTATGGTGTACCAAGCTATCCACTTTACCTTTTATCCCAAGATACATAATCAGAGCGGAGGGGGCGAGAGTTTTCTTATCCCAATATTTCTCATCATATTGGCGATGCTCTGCGGGAAGCAAATTTAATTCGGTATGAGTCATATCGGCATTAGACACCACAATATCCGCATAGTAGCTGACTCCTTATATACACTAAATATATTACTCCCCCTAGTACCAACCACCAAAAACCAAGCCAGCCTGCAATCCCAATCCAAAAGGCCAAACTCCAGAGTCCAGATAAACTGAGCCAATAGGCAATATTATTATCTGTCTGTTTATCGTTTGAGAAAAGCATATAAAATCCAGCAAAAGCTAATAAACTTGTCACCATCCAACCAAAGAAATTCATCAAAGGCACTCCATAATACCAGCCTTGTATTTCCCAAGCCCAAAAACCTAAAGCCGTTGCTCCTGGGTCAAGAATCAAATCAAAAGTCGTCATCAAAATAGCTCCAACTAGAATCTTGAGCCACATTCTCTTGATGCTAAGCTTACTTACCAACACCAAACTAAAGAAAAATATCGGTACCCAAGATAAACTCACTGTCCAAGGTACTAGACCAAAGACTTTGAGATTACCAAGCACCTCCCCATACACAAAGTTACTATATGGCCAGCCAGTAGCAATAGCAAAAGATTCTATCAAGAGTGGATAAATGAATATTATTAATATTTTCCACCAATCTTGTCTCCAATTACACCATTTTGAGAGTCCATATAAGATGGGCAAAGCAATCAAAACATTAGTTAATTGTGAAATAAATTGGAATATCCAAAAAGGAAAAGGTAATGCTTCTGGCCTCAAGCTAAAGTAAACTACAAAAAACCCACTCAAGATCAAGATAATGGCTGGGATAATTAGCAATAATTTTTTCTGCATATATGATATACTTAGATTATATAATTATATCACAATGAGTATTACTAAACTATTACAAATTTCTAGGCCCCGATTTTGGATTTATCTTTTAGGGCCTTATTTGATTGGGAGTATTCTTGCCTTTGAGCCGATGCAAATTATCTGGCAATGGCAATTTTGGCTAGGGTTTATCTATTTTACCCTACCGGCTAATCTTTTGATTTATGGGGTCAATGATATATTTGATTATGAGACCGACAAACTTAATCCCAAAAAACAAAATTATGAAGCTCTAGTCACTCCGGCTGAACATACTTCACTTTGGACTTGGATTACACTTACTAATATTCCTTTTATTCTAGCTATATATTGGCTAAACCCTTTGACTCTATTCGGGTGGCTTGGGTTTATTATCTTGGGAGCACAGTATTCAGCTTGGCCAATTCGAGCTAAAGCTAAACCCTTTTTGGATTCAATTTTTAATATTTTATATATTTTCCCTGGAGTAATTGGATATACTCTCTTAGCTAATAAACTCAATCTAGACTGGAAATTATTATTAAGTGCTGGGCTATGGACCATGGCTATGCACACCTATTCCGCCATACCAGATATTGAGGCTGATAGAGCTAGTAATACCCCCACTATCGCCACTGTGCTGGGAACTAAGCTGACCTTGGTATATTGTTTTGTCTGCTATACTCTAGCTGGAACTTTGTTAGCTCAATTTAGCACCCCACTTGGAATTATGATTGCTATTGTGTATGGATTTATGATTGGCTTTAGCTGGTCTCACAATACTGCTAAAATATTCAGATTATATACCTATTTTCCAGTCTTAAACACAATCATTGGTTTAATTTTATTCTGGAGTATTGTGATTTGGTATAGGTAAAGTTTTTACAACCTCTTGACAAATTTTAAGAAATGTGGTATATATAATAAGTATTGAGTTTAAAGATCAACCACCCTAGAACATTACCTTAATGTTAATCTGGTCTTCCTAAACCAATATACCTTATATATCACCCTGAATACTCCCCGGTTAAGGCCGGGGTCTTTTTTTTGCCAAATTATTATATTATAAATCTCTCGTAGGAATTTTAGTCCCTCCTATTATTTCTTTTAAAGAGATATTAGGAGGGTGCAACCTTTCAGTCGCCCCTACGATTAAAATTAAACTTTATCTACCCCTCTTCCTCTCAATGGGCTGTCTTGTTTGATTTTGGCAATTCTTTTATATACCATTTCAGCACTAATGAGTTGAATAGGAACTCCAATACCAGGATTAGTTCCCGCTCCGACATAATATAGATTTTTGACTTTCTTGGAATAATTATTAGGTCTGAAGATTGCGGTTTGGTTAATGGTATGGGCCAACCCCAAAGCCGTCCCCTGATAGGCATTATAATCTTGTTGGAAATTCTTCACACTATATAATCTCTTATAGATAATTCTCTCCTTCAAGTCAGGAATATTCATTTCCTCTTGCATAATAGTCAGAATTTTGTCAGCATAAGATTCAAGATGCTCCTCGGTATATTCTAGTCCAGCTGCGATAGGGACTAATACAAATAAATTCTCATCCTCAGCTGGGGCTACATCAGGGTCGGTCTTAGATGGAGCACAGACATATAGAGAAGGATCTTCCGGCCACATTGGATCATCAAAAATCTGCTTAAAGTTTGTCCTCCAATCCTGTGAGAATAATAGATTATGGTGTACCAAGCTATCCACTTTACCTTTTATCCCAAGATACATAATCAGAGCGGAGGGGGCGAGAGTTTTCTTATCCCAATATTTCTCATCATATTGGCGATGCTCTGCGGGAAGCAAATTTAATTCGGTATGAGTCATATCGGCATTAGACACCACAATATCCGCTTTGATAATTTCCCGTGACTCAAGCTCTACTCCTGAAGCCTTCCCATTTTCTACAATAATTTGCCTCGCTCCATTGCCACTAACTAAATTAACTCCGTTTTTCTTGGCAATTTTGACTAAAGCCTCCGTAATAGTATATATACCACCTTGTGGGTAAAAAACTCCCATATTAAAGTCAATATGATTCATAATACTATACAATGCAGGGGTATTATATGGAGAGCTACCAAGGAAAACGAGCGGGTATTGGAGGATTTTTTTAACTAAGTCATTCTTAAAATATTTACTCACATAGGCATCCATATCACTGAATACAGATAATTTAGAACCTTCTATCATTGTTCGGAAATTTATAAAATCAAAGATAGAGTCATAGTTCTTATACATAAAGCCATCTTTGGCAATCTCATATTGCTGGCGGGCTTTGTCTAAATATTCTCTCAGTTTGTCTCCAGCGCCTGGCTCAAGCTCCTCCAAAACAGGAATATCCCGCTCCAAATCAGAGAACATATCTATGATTTTATTATCATCTTTGAAAAATATCCGATAAGATGGCTCTAAGCGAATCAAGTCCAGATGGTCCTCCACCTTCTCCCCCATAAATTCAAAAAAGTTCTCAAACACATCTGGCATCAGATACCAAGACGGCCCCATATCAAACTTAAATCCCTCAGCTTCAAAGATATTAGCTCTCCCACCTAGATTAGAGTTTTTCTCATATAGGCTAACTTCATAGCCTTTTTTAGCTAAGATACAAGCAGTAGCTAGCCCCCCAATTCCCCCACCGATAATGATGACCTTTTGCATATTATTAATCTATTAACTTATTCTTTTTGTATTATAGCATAAATTTAAGGATAAAAGTATGGTATAATATGTTTGCTTTCTCTAGAGGGTATTATGGCAGATTGGCAGTATTTGCTACTCGGGCCTATGGTAACTTTTATATTGGGCACTATAAGTTTCAGAGTTCATCTACTAACCCCAGAAGATAGAAAGACTGAGGGTATAAATCAACCATTTATTTTTATATCTTTAGTAGCTTCTGGAATTGTAATAATTTCAACCTTGTTCTTTTTTCTTGATAAGTAATATATTTTAATAAATCACCCAAGCCTCGGAGTAATAACTACTGAGGCTAATTCTTTTGCTTTTAAGTCAACTCTATATAGCACAAATTATTTGCACTTATTTTTTAGATATATTATAAAGATTGTGTTCTGATTGAAGTAGGATTATAGATAGAATGCAATACTTCATCGAATCCAAGGCAAGTAACTCACGATCCATACGATAATTATGGGCAAACTATTCAAGGCAATACCTGTAACAGAGATTGCAAAAATTGTGTGATCAAAAAAGAGCTTGAAATAGATCTCGGATCTCAACCAACCCATACCCCTGACTAGTAATTTGGCCAGGACTTTTTCTAATACCTATATAGTAAAAATCTTAGTTTTATGCTATAATAATTTTAATATTTATAGTATATGGTTAAAAAATTTATAAAAAAGCAATATAATAGCTCTCTCTTTAGAGGTGGGATGATTATGTTTATCAGTTCTTTTGGAGTGGGAGCTTTAAATTATATTTTCAATATTGTAGTGGCTCGTATTTTAGACAAAGATCAATACGGCGCTTTTTCTAGTCTCTTTTCATTACTAACTATTTTACTTATTGTAGGTGGTGGAATTAGTTTGGTATTAATAAAATTTTCAGCTATATTATATGCCAAAAAAGACTATTCTGGGCTAGCCTCATTTATACGTACTGCCTTTTATTATTTAGGGCTAGCTTCTATTGGCTTAATACTTGTGTTTGGTATTGCCAGTCCATTTATATATGACTTTTTAAAATTAGAGTCTTTTGGGCCACTGATTATTTTGGCTTTATCTATTGGCTTAGCTTTGACTGGGTCAGTAGGTGGAAGTGTTTTGAAGGGAATACAGCATTTTGCTCAATCATCTGGCTCTAGCTTATTCGGAGCGATTATAAAAATAATAGCTCTAATTATATTTGCTTTACCATTTTGGCCAATGTCTCCAGTTACTGGAGCTATGCTATCTGTACCCGCTTCTGCTATTATGATGATATTACTAGATTTATTTTTTTTGAGGGATATTTTAGGACAATATAATCCCCAGAAACCTAAACTCCCACATTTCAAATGGAAAGATGTATTACTCTATAGCATTCCCGCTACCTTGGCTGTACTAGGAATTACAATGCTAAACTCCATTGATGTCATATTAGCTCGGAATTACTTATCCCCTGAAGCTTCTGGTGATTATGCGGCTCTTGCCACTTTAGGGAAGATTATATTCTTTGCTACTTCGGCCATTCCTATGGCTATGTTCCCTATTGTATCTGCTCGCCATGCGGTCAATGAACCTCATCGCAAAATGTTATTTGCTTCTTTTGGAGTTGTAGGATTAATGAGCTTGGTGGCTTTTGGGTTATATCAGTTTTTCCCAGAATTGATTATACGTATGTTAATTGGAGAAAAGTTCTTGACTATTGCCCCATTCTTGGGTAAGTTCGCCCTGATTATGGGTATGTATTCTCTGATTAATGTATTAGTTAATTATTATTTATCTATTCAAAAATATACCCTGAGTATATTACCAATATTAGCAAGCTTAGCTCTAATCGGCATGCTAGCTTATAAGCCAAGCACAGTGGAGCAAATTGTCAATACAGTTTTCTGGAATATGGTTGGGTTATTTGTGATTACTATTATTGTAAGTGTTTATCAGAGTATGTGGAAGAAGAAAAAACAAAATTTGAAAAATTAAATTTTTTGTGATATATTAAGTCTACACTTTTGTTCTTTTGGGGGTATTTAATTATGATATTGAGACCATTTCTTACATTACCAGATCCCAATAGCTCCATCAAAAGAGATGTTTTAGCTATATTAAAGAATGTTATTAAAGCAAAATATAGACTATCAGTTAGTGAGATACATACTATATGTATTGTCATATTAAATAAATACGAGGAGATCAGTGAGAAAAAAAAGAGTATACTGATAGCTTAACCATAATTTTAGATAGATACTCTGTTAATACGATTTTAACCCTAGACAGCAATAACAATATAATCGCAATATAAGCCCGGGCTGAGCAATCTCCCGGGCATCAAATTATATAATAAAAGATATATCGTTCACAACCTATTTTGTTTATATTTTAAAATTTGAAATAAAAAATCTGGCGCCAATTTGTGCCAGATTGTGAATTTAATAGACTAAAATCTTAGCTAATCATAAACAATTTTGCCACCTACTATGCGTGGAGGGTTTGTGCGATCTTGAAGTGCTCGCCTCGCTTCTTCACGTATAGTGGCTTGCATAGCCTGGGTTAAAATTATATATTTCTCTTCTCTACTAAAATTACGATTACCAAATCTAGTGCTATTTTGATCCTGATTAGACATTTTTATTATGCGGTGGCAATTAGTATTTTATCACACCCAAAAATTTTGTCAAGAGCATATATTTACAGCCCCCGAAGTTGACCTTCGGGGGCTGTAGTGATTTGATCAGTTATAATCTTATTTTATTTAGTGAATATAGTACTTCGTTCTGTAATGTATGTATTATATTAGGAAATTTGATATTGGGATTGTATGCTATTAGAAAAATAGGGCACAATGCTAAAATCACATGTCCTAATTTTTTTCTCTTTCGAACAGGAGAATTAATTGATTCTCTTAGCTCATTTTCTTGCATGGGTTTTGACAATGACAGTCAACATATTTATACCATATATAATTTTACTTGTAAAGTATAATTTGACAAAAAGATAAATTTTAGGTATTGTGGATAGGTCTTATGAGAGATTACATTGCAAATTCAGGAGCTCGAAATTAAAAGAATTCAGGCTAGAATAAAAAAGCTGAAAGCTAACCTAAAAAATAAAAATTTAAACAGTAAAAAAAGAGAAAAATATAGAAAAATTATTGTTTCAGCAAAAAGAAACATACTCGACATCCTGCAGTTAAAAGAAGCTCTCTTACAAACAGAACTTAGTGAAGCAATATATCTCCCCAAAGAATAACCATCCCTAATCCAACCCCACCCCCGACTTTTGGAGGTGGGGTTAAAATTTTATATCGAAGGACAAAAAGCCTCCGCTACAAAAAGTAATATTTAATCTGGATCCGTAGGGGCGACCTTTCAGTCGCCTGTGCCTTTGTATTCTGTCCTCCCTTGGGGGAGGTGGCACCGTAGGTGACGGAGGAGGACAAAATTCATAATTCATAATTTCAAATTACTCCACCACGCCCTACGGGCACCCCTCAAGAGGGGAATTTAGCTCAATCCAACCTCTCCCGTCGCAAATGAGATTTGCTCCTGTGAAACCTCACAGGTTTGGCCAACCTTCCTCCACGGGAAAACTCCCGTTTTCCCGACTTGCAGTCTATTACGGGTACTCCCTTAGCCTGCCTACCGCAGGCAGGCTAAGGGAGACATAAAACAATACAGGCGACTGAAAGGTCGCCCCTACAAGAAATCAACCCTCCTCCAAAAAAAGATATAAAAAGCCTCCTATCTATACTCCCTATGTCTATCTAGATAGTCCACTAGTCTCTCGGCTATATACTGGCTGGGCTCTAGAACTTGGGTGGTTTGGAATATATCTTGAATTTGTGTTGAGATATAGCCATAATGGGTACAGGCTAGTGATATATAGTCAGGTTTTGTTCTAATCTGTTTTGACAGATTTTGTAATATTCTGACTGACTGGGTATAATTGATATCCTTAGTATATATATCTGTTTCTATACTATCTGCTAAGTTAGGGCAGGCTAGATAATCCAAGTTATAATGAAACTGGTCTAAATATTCCTGATAAAATCCACTATTTATAGTGGATTGTGTGGCTAATAATAGTCCTTTTTGAGAGTGGAGTTCACTGAATTCATCTAAATATTCTCTTAATGGAACCGTCACTCCTAAAACTTGTTTGGTTGGATGATTTTGTGGGAGCCAAGTTGATTGTATATATCTAATAGTGTTCACTGAGGCGGTGTTGCAGGCCAATACTACTAGATTACAGTCTCGCTGAAATAATTCTTCTACTCCGGCTATGACTATATTTCTAATTTGCTGATGTGTTTTATCTCCCAAAGGAAGTGATTTTCTATCCTGATAACAAATATAGGGTATATTGGAAATTTGCCCAAACATATCGGCTATTCGCTGACCTCCCAACCCTGTATCGTAGAAGCCTATCATAGATTCTGTAATATATTTTGAATTATTTTCTCAGCTTTGATGCTATTAGGTTCTGGGTGGAATTCTAATTCTGTATCATCTACTTGAATACGATTATGGGGATTTGATTGGATGCTATTAGATCTAATTTTTTGTCTTTGAATTAATTTAGCTAATTTGTCCCAAATATCTATTGAGAAATGATTGAAAAACCATTCTAACAAATTCTTAATCGGATATGCTTGAAGCTGGCTTAGGCTTGGATATTCTCTTGAACTTGCTTGATTAAAATAATCTTGCCTCCATAGATTGGCTTGCCAAAACTTTTGCAACAAATCTTGGGAAGATTGTCCTATAGCAATATAATCTGAATATAACTGAGCTGCATATAGAGTATGGTCTAATCTTTCTAGATTATTAGCCGTAATATAGTGATTGAGACAAAATCTATTCTCTTCTAAATCTCCTACCCGTCTAATACCTAGAGTTTGTGTAATTATAGTTAGCCAGAATCTTGTGAACCACATTCGATTAGGATCAGTGACTATAAATATATCTATATCACTACTTTTTTTAGCGTTTCCCGTGCTGAAGCTAGAGGAGCCAGCTAAAAATATACCCTTAATATATGGAATACTAATTAGCAGTCGAGCATATTGGAGTACTCTCCTATATCTTCTAATGCTCTCACGACCTTTTTCTTGCCTGAGAGCTAATAACTTCTCAAAGTCGTATGATAGACCATATAGCCCCTGATGGGCTTTTATTTGGTTGTTTTTAGTAAGCTCTACCGCCAAATCGGATAAACTATATCTACTCCCTATCTGATATCTATGTATTTCCTCTAAAGTTAATAATCTCTTCTGAGAATTTGCATAAGCCAAGGTAAAAAGTAATGGATGCATACTTAATGGTTCTAATTATCTTTATTATATCACATTTACAATAGTGGCTTTAGATATTTAGCAGTATAACTTTTGAGGTTTTTAACAATTTGCCTTGGGCTGCCTTCAGCAACAACAATACCCCCTTTAGCCCCTCCTTCTGGGCCAATATCTATAATATAATCTGAGCTCTTTATAATATCTAGATTATGTTCAATTATTAGAATTGTATTACCCTTATCCGCTAATTTATTCAATACTCTTAATAATTTTGCTACATCTTCAAAGTGTAGCCCCGTAGTTGGCTCATCTAATATGTACAATGTCTTCCCTGTAGCTCTTTTGGACAATTCAGTTGCTAATTTAATTCGCTGGGCTTCTCCTCCAGATAGATGTGGTGCTGGTTGTCCTAACTTCATATACCCTAAACCTACATCGTAGAGGGTGGCTAATTTGTCTTTCAAACTCGGAATTGACTTGAAGAATTCCAAAGCTGTCTCCACATCCATATCCAAGACATCAGCTATGCTCTTATCTTTATATAAAATTTGTAAGACTTCTTTATTATATCTTTTGCCGTGACAATCTTCACAGTCCACATAAATATCTGGCAAAAAATTCATCTCAATTTTGAGAACTCCATCTCCTTTACAAGTTTCACATCTCCCTCCCTTAACATTAAAACTAAATCTTCCAGTCTGATAGCCTTTAAGCTGAGCTTCGGGAGTTTTGGCAAATAAATCTCTTACTACTGTAAACAATCCGGTATACGTAGCTGGGTTAGATCTTGGCGTCCTTCCAATTGGTGACTGATCAATATTAACCATTTTATCAATATTCTCAAGACCTGTAATATCTTTGAATTTCCCAGGTAAATCTTTAGCTCCATATCTAGTATGCGCAATATGCTTATACAAAATATCTTGTATCAAAGTACTTTTACCAGATCCAGATACTCCCGTTATACATACCATTTGCCCTAGAGGAATTGTAACATCGATATTTTTTAGGTTATTCTCGGCGGCACCTTTGATAGTAATAGCTTGCCCATTATTTTTACGATATTTTTTAGGTGGAGCAATTACTCGTCTACCTGATAGATATTCTGCTGTTATACCTTCTTGATTAATAAAATCACTTGGATGTCCTTGAGCAATAATTCTACCCCCAGCCGCTCCAGCTCCTGGCCCTACATCAATTACATAATCAGAAGCCCTAATAGTATCCTCATCATGCTCTACTACAATCACAGTATTCCCTAAATCTCTCAAATGCTGCAGAGTTTTGATTAAGCGATTATTATCTCGCTGATGTAGTCCAATAGATGGTTCGTCTAATATATATAAAACACCCATCAAACCTGACCCTATCTGGGTAGCTAAGCGGATTCTCTGGGCTTCTCCTCCGGAGAGGGTATTACTTGATCTATCCAAAGTCAGATAATCAAGCCCCACATTAAGTAGGAATTTTAATCTAGATTGAATCTCTTTAAAAATGGGTGTGCTAATAGCTACATCTCTATCGGTAAAATATTCTTTATTATTTTGCACTTTCTCCACATAATCAGATAGTTCATCAATACTCATATTGACTATCTGGTCAATAGTTTTGTGAGCTACTTGTACAGCTAAAAACTGTTTCTTCAGCCTTTTCCCATTACAGGCAGGGCAAATTGTATTGAGCATATACTTCTCAATCTCAGCCCGAATAAATTCAGAATCAGTCTCCTGATATCTTCTCAACAAATTAGGGATTACTCCTTCATAAGTAGCCTCTACTGTATGAGAACCTGAACGAATTGGCACTTTGATTGGATTCTCAGAACCATATAATACAAAATGTAAATCCTCAGAGCTCAAATTCTGTACCGGAGTTGTAAGACTAATTCCCTTCATCTCGGCTATAGTTTCCAAAACTTTCATATACCAGCCAAAAGCACCTTTTTGTCTACCGACTCCCCAAGGTTTAATAGCCCCCTGATTGATAGTAAGTCTTGGATTAGGGATTACTAAATCTGAGGAGATTTCTGGAGTATATCCTAGTCCATCACAAGTGCTACAAGCTCCATGAGGACTATTGAATGAAAAGTTTCTAGTCTCTAACTCTCCAAAACTCTCGCCCGAATCCATAATGTATTTTTCACTCATCAACTCATCACGATATTTGTTTCTATTCTTATCTAAAATTTCTGACACAATCAGCATACCTTCACCTAACCTTAGGCCTATTTCTACTGAATCTAATACTCGAGCCCTCTCGAATCCGGATGACTCTAATAACCTGTCTATTACTAACTCAATGGAATGTTTTTTTTGTTTATCTAAGTTCAGTTCTAAAGCTTCTTCGGTCAAATAAATAATACCATCTACTCTTACTCTCATAAACCCATCTTGGAAAGCTTTTTGTAACGTTCCTTTATGTTCTCCCTTTTTATCTCTAATAATAGGGGCTAAAATCATTATTTGTTTATCTTTATATCTTGCAATATTGTCCGCCATTTGTTTAGCATCTTGCATACGTATTAGCTCTCCTGTGTCCGGATTAAATGGAATACCGACCCTAGCATATAATAATCTAAGATAGTCATAAATTTCGGTCACAGTACCTACAGTTGACCTTGGATTCCTAGAGACGCTTTTTTGATCGATAGAAATAGCGGGAGATAAACCCTCTATCATATCAACATCAGGCTTGTCCATGATACCCAAAAACTGCCTAGCATAAGCTGACAAACTCTCCACATATCTTCTCTGTCCCTCAGCGTAAATAGTATCAAAAGCAAGAGAAGATTTTCCTGAACCAGACAGGCCCGTAATCACCACCAATTTATCTCGCGGAATACTAATATCTATATTCTTGAGATTATGCACTCTAGCTCCTTTGATACGAATTTCATTCATAGTCTATTTCTTAGAGTTATTATTAGTACGAACCTTTGGAGTAACCCAAAAACCTAAATATTTACCAAATAAAAGTCTAGTTTGAGCCTCTATAGCCGGTAAAGCTCCTAAAAGGAGAGCCACAAATGGGATGAAAATCCATTGCAAATACATCATAGCGGTTCGCCAACGAGAATATCTTTTTGGCCTTGGTGGCAATAACAGAATATTAATATAAGCTGTAACTATTAACCCTAAAAGAGTAATATTCATAATCACGCTTGCATATCGTGGCAAAATATTAGAAAACACTGTAGATTGAAATGTATTACCCCCAAACCAAATTGGAAACCAAATAAAAATAGCCAATATAAAGGCTGAAGTAGCCCAAGTATAATGACCTTCTATCATATTCCAAATTCTACGAATTCTATCCCCGATTGGTGCTTTGGAATTAATGGCATAAGATCTCATAGTGGTAGCTAAATTCTCGATACCATAAGCCCATCTTCTCATTTGAAAGTACTGATTTTTGAATGCCTGCACGGGATTATGAGCTTGAACCGCATCCAGAGATACCGGGATATGAATTGGGACAACACTATAATCTCCATTATAATAATTAACACATTTCCAATAAATCACAGAATCATCGGAAACCATATTGATGGGCCAGAAATCAACTTCTACTAGGGTTTTGAAGCTCATAGAGTGACTAGAAAAAGTTACCATTCTATCAAATCTAACCGACTCCATCATATGCCAAAAACTAGAACTAATCGCTACTACTCTAGTAAAGGCAGGCGCATCCCAAATATTATTATGATACATAGGTAATGGCTGATAACTATGTTTATGAGGATTATCCATAGTCAAAAATTCATAAGTCAAGGCCGCAAAATATTTTGGATGACTAACGGTATCACTATCAAATACCGAAACAATAGTTTGGTCTATAGATATATTCTTCTTATCCAAATATTCTTTCATCTGCTTGGCAGCATAGGTAGCATTAGCTCCCTTAGCTTTCATCTCACCCTCAATACCATCTGGATGAGTGGTCACAATAAAGTCTTGGAATACTCCCTTGAATTTTTGCTTCAAATACTTTTCCTTTTTTTGACGAGCTTCTCCCTCCCTTTCTTCAGTAGCCACTACTACAATAACTTTATCTAGAGGATATTCCATCTGAGTGAGTGATTCAATGCTTTGAGCCAATACTTCAGGAGCCTCATCATAAGTCAAGAGCATCACAACATGACTAATATTCTCAAATCCTTTCAAAGATTTAGCTTTATTAAGCCAATTAATTTTAATATCTTTTTTCATCTGCCTGTAAGCAACTATCAGATGAGCACTCAAATATACTGCTTTGAATAGCCAATATAAATCAAAAATTAAAACAAACAAAGCTACCTGAAAGGGCAAAACAAAAGACAATCCAATCAGAGAGGCAAATGTTCCCCAAGCTAAAGTAGCTGGCAACATCTCAAAAACTCTCTGCCAAAATCTCTGGGTAGGATCTTTAGTTTTAGGGTCCGGATAACTATACATAATTAACTATTTATACTCAAAACTAACCACAAATAAGCTCCCAACAAGCCAATGCTCAAGATACTAGAGCCAAATATCCACCAAACTATTGTATCTTGAATTGCTGACTTGGCAATTTTTTTTTGAACATATAAAATTGCTAGTCCATTGAGTATACTAAATAAAAGTGTATAAATCAAATATTGCCAAACATTGTCAGGAGAACCAATAATAGTGATGCCTTCGTAAAAATTAAATCTCAAATTAATTAAAGCCGATGCATATTGACTTTGTATTCTAAGAACAATTAACAGTATGCCTGTACAAAGCACACCGACCAAAGCAATATATATAATTGGTATAAGTTGTTTTTGATTATGCTTCAGTGAATATCTCATCGAATTCTAATTTGTAATCTTTGTACTTGAAATTTTAAAATATTAGTTGTCTGATTTAGGCTTTGAATAATATCAAACTCATATAATTTAATTTTTTGAGCTTCATAATGAGAATCGACAATTATTGCAAGAGATCCCGAATGCAAAGACACTGCTTCTGACGCTCTTAATTCTTCAAAAGTAGTCTGTGTCAGCTCATTATATAACATACAAACTTTGGTACTCTCAATTTTGCTATACATATCTGAGCTAACTGGATATTTTTTCTGTAAAACGCTATTAATTCTCATATTATTTGTTTATAACTTTGCTATTTACTTCTCCATTATGAAATTGAGTTGTTAGAATATCCCCTTCTTTGAACTGACTACTATCTGTAATAATCTTATCATGAATTTTAGTAATACTATAGCCTTTTTGCAAAATAGCTTGAGGGTCAAAAGCTGACAAGCTGGACTGGAATAAAGCTAACTTATTTTGATATTGAGCTAAAGTTGTAGAAATAATAATATACAAACTATGGACATTGTTATAAACACTATGTTGATATTGTTGAATTTCATTTAATTTGCGAAAAGTCAAGCTTTCTAGCTTTTGAATAGTTGCCCGTACAGTATCTGCAATATAACGAGTATATCTCTCTAATATATTTAACTTTTGGTCTATTATACTTTCTAAAACTTGTAGCTGATACCTTATACTAGTTTGCAATATTTGCTCTTTTTGACTAACCTGTATGAACAATTCATCTCGATGAGGAGTTAATAATTCAGCAGCATTAGAAGGAGTGGATGCCCTCATATCTGCTACAAAATCAATAATAGTAAAATCTCTCTCATGTCCTATAGCTGAGATAATAGGTTTGTTTGAAGTATAAATTGCTCTGGCTACCGACTCATCATTAAAAGCATGTAAATCATCCATAGCTCCGCCACCCCTAGTCATTACAATCACCTCTAACTCAGGATAAGTATTTAAATTTTCAATGGCCATAATAATACTATCTACAGCCCGTTCTCCTTGAACCTGAGCATGATGAAAATACAACTCTAAACCACCCATTCTAGCTCCCAATACCTTCATAAAGTCTTTATAAGCTGCCGCATCCTGAGAAGTAATAATCCCAATTTTTTGTGGCATATAAGGTATCTCTCTTTTTCTTGCCTCACTAAACAGGCCTTCTGACTCTAATTTTTGTCTTAGTAATTCAAATGCCTTAGCAAGCTCACCCTCACCAGACACTGCCAAAGTATCTACCATTACACTAAAAATACCAGATTTAGGAGAAAGACGAGGCTTACCTGTAATAATAATTCGCATCCCATCTACAGGCGAAATTCGTGATTTTCTCAAATTAGCAACCGTAGTAAAACATCTAATTTTAGCCTCTTTTTGCTCATCTTTTAGGTCAAAGAAAACCCATTGATTATTGGCAAAACTAGACATCTGAAAAGCTGAAACCTCCCCCTCAATTTGTACAGTTTGCTCTCCAATAATAGAATTAATTTGTTGTATAAAGGCTGAAACACTCAAAACCTCAGAAGATAAAGCTGGAGTTTTAACTTTAATATCAGTATATTGAACCAAAGACTCAGGAATACTATGCTTGTTTTCTGATAAATATTGTTTACCTTCTACAAAATGGGTAAGGGCCTGAATAGCTTCTTTTTTGACCAATATTGATGAATCCTGCAGCAGTGGAATAATCAAAGAATTAACCCGACCCCATTCAAAACAAATCAAAGCTCGCAGAGAAGCCTGTCTATAAGCTGGTTTAGTATGAGTCAAAAAAACCTGAATACTATACAAAGCCCGCTCTCCACGTTCTCTAATAATATCCTGAAAATAAGTATCTAATTGCTTGGCAGTCACAAATTTTGTAATTATTAAATTTATATATTTATTATAGCATATCATTGAGCTACTTGTCCTCCCTTGGGGGAGGTGGCACCGTAGGTGACGGAGAAGGATAATTGATACCATTAAAATTTCTAAAGCCTCCGGAGATCGGAGGCTGAGATGGGTGGGTGGGGTATTTAGTTGTTAGAGTCGAGCTCTACTTTTGGGACGGAGTATTTTTGGTTCTTACATCATTGAGATTGGCAAACCAAGCATCTGACCCAACATTGTTGGGTTGATTGTTCTGCCCACTTGTATGTGGATGCTTGTGATAAGGCTTTTTGCTCTGGCAAAAAACAGACATAGATTTCTCCATGAACTACTATAATAATCTATACCTTTTCTCTAATTTTGTCAAGTCTTATTAACTTTTGTCAATTACTGGCAAAAGTTATGCTTAAGTTGTAATTTCATCAACCTTCAACTTATCTACTATCCATTTTCTAATTGTCCCCATATAGGCTGATTCACCTATCACTACTCCACCTATAATTTCACCTTGAGCATTGGTATTGACTTGTACATATCGCCCATCACTTTGCTCTATCACCACTGATTCCATAGTCTCAGGATTTAGCCGACATTGCCCTACAAAAGCAATAGCCAAACTAGTTTTTGGACAATAAGCTGGAATTAGATTGAATTCTTTCATACTCTCTAGATGCACCATATTATAACCAGCTATCATACCTTGTAGAGAAGCCTGTGCCCAAGTACCAGAACCAGTATACTGTTTTTGTAAAATATCATAATACTCCACTATATCACCCGCTCCAAATAAATTAGCATCTTCACTTTGTAAATACTGATTTACCTTAAGTCCCCGACCACACAGCTCAATAGGCACAAAATCCTTATTCAGCTCCAGACCAATCCCAACACACATAGCCTCCGTCGGAATGATTTCTCCAGAGGTTAGCTCAATTTCACTAATCTCTCCCATTGGATTGCCTCGAATTTCTTTAATCTCGCTTTCATAATAAACCGTAGCCCTTGTCGCAATATATTCATTCAAAATATTACCCCCGATCTGGTCAATCATACCCTGCCAATACCATTTATCACGAATAATCAAAGTCACTTCCTTACCCAAATTAGATAATAATTCTACAAATTCAATTCCAATAAATCCTCCACCGACAATAGTAATTTTATTTTTATCCCGAATATAATCCCGCACCCCAATCGCATCATCCAAAGTCTGAAAAGCAAATACACCTTTCAGGTCTGACCCTGCTTGCGATAATCGCCGAGCCCGACCACCTGTCGCAATCAGCACCTTGTCATAAGTAAGTATTTCTCCATTGTCTAGAGTAATGCTTTTTTCTTTAGCATCCAAACTTTGCACCTTAGCAATCATTCTCTCAATATTTTGTGCCTGAAACTGCTCCTCAGTTTTTAATAATAACTGCTCTGGAGACTTCACATCAGCAGCTACTTTGCTAATATTAACCCGAGAATAAACTGGATACTGCTCTTCTCCAATCAAGAGAATACTAGCTTCTGGAGACTCTTTGCGAATAGACATTGCCCCATTAGTCCCCGCAATCCCCGCTCCAATAATGATGTAATTATAATGTTTCATCGATTTTAAATTATTAACTATTATTTTTATTATAACATATCTTGATTTGAATTTCAGGATATGGTAAAATTTTTTAGTAGTTTTTTGATTTTGAGGAGAATTAAAGATGTCAGAAACCTCCCTACTGGATACATTATCTACAAGGGTATCCAAAAATAAACCCCGTAAATTCTATCTTTTGGAAACTCAAAAAATAGATTTACCAGCCGAATTAACTACAGAAGAGCTAACTCGTAAGCCTATAAGATTAGGCTGCCTTGATTGTCTTGACTAACAAGATCACCTCACTTTGAGCTGGTCTTTTTTCTTTACCTACCTGTACTAGAGTACATTTCGTAGGGATTTTGTCCTTCATATTGTCTCCCTTTGGAGGGAGTACCCAAAATAGACTGCAAGTCTGGGAAAGGGGTCGGGAAAACGGGAGTTTTCCCGTGGAGGAAGGTTGGGAAACCGAGAGGTTTCACAGGAGCAAATATCATTTGTGACGGGGGAGGGTGGATAAAATTAAAAAATATAAATCTAATTTACTTAAAATTAAAATCCACCTCCGGCCTAAAGGCCCCCTCCTCCAAAGGAGGACAATATGAATATGATCATCAAGTGAGAATCACCCCTCTACACAAATCCCTAAAATCTGCTATAATACTAGCATCTCGGGCTTATTAATTATCTCTGTATGGATAGCCAAACTGCCTTACTGATCAATCAATGGATAGACATAGTTCATAATCCTAATTATTGGATTATTTTTTGGTTTATTGCTTTATATATTTTATTAGAACCTAAAATTTTTCCGCAAAAAAGTATACTTCCCAAAAATAAATACGCTAAAATTATCATTTATATTAAGTTTTTGGTCTTATTTTTTACCTTTAGTATAGCTCTATCTCAGAGCTTATTTGGCGGTTGTATTATCACCTCTATTCAAAATTATCTTGCTAGCACTTATCTTGGTCGTGAATATTGGTATCCCTTTGGTTTGGTATTCCGCGAAAACTTTGCCCCTCAATATTGGATTTATCTCAGGGTATTTTATATGGTATTGACTATATTATACGGTGCTTGGATATATAAGTACTATAAATTTGTGATGAGGAGTTGGGGGAAATAAAAATTCCCTACCGCCTTGAGCGACGGTAGGGGGATGATTTAGAAATGGGAGTGTTCAGGAGAAAGGATCTTCTCCGTCTATCCCACCTAGAGTGAATAGGGGGGCTACACCTATGAGAACATCATGCTCCCACGGATGTATAAGGTCATCATCTGTGAGGACTTGATCCCATCCGTCCTCGGGGTTCCATGACCAGAGTTCCTCTTCATCTCCCTCCCCATAACTGGAAAAGAGATTATTCCCAGCTATGAGTGTAATTTCTGCCTCAGGATTGAGGCTAGAGAGAAACTTCTTGGCTTCAGTACCAAGATAATAAAGCTCCTTTACGAAGCTTTTCCCATTAAGCTCTATTTGTAGAGCTCTAATTACTGAATCAACAGCTGTCTGAGACGGAAGGTCCATTTTTAATATGCAATAACTTGATAAGTAAAGCATATTTTATAACTTTTGTCAAATATTAGTGGCTAAATTATAAGATTAATAAAGATTTATAATTTAGCCTTTAAAATTCATAATTTATTACCCCCTCTTATTGCATTTTGACTCTACTTGACATATAATGTGAGAGTTATATAAAGATTATATTATGCTTTCAATTTCAGATATTAAAAAAGGTAAAATTATTGTAGTGGATGATAATCCATTTTTAGTTTTATTTAGTCAATTGTCCAAAAAAGGCCGAGCCGGATCAGTGCTAACGGTCAAGATGAAAAATCTAATCACCAACAATACTCAGGAGCGAAATTTTAAGCAATCAGATATGTTCCCTGAAGCGGATATTGCTGAGACCTATGCTGAGTATCTCTACAATGACGGGGAGCAATACCATTTTATGGACGAGAGAACTTTTGAGCAATATGCTTTTGACCTTGAGACTTTGGGTGAGAATACTGCTGGATATTTACAAGAAGGAGCTAAGGTCAAAATTGTCACTTATAATGGGGACCCGATTACTATTAATTTACCCCCTAAAGTTGTCTTAGAGGTAACTGAGGCCATCCCAGCTATCAAAGGCAATACCGTCGATGCTGCTATGAAAATAGTAAAAGTTGAGACTGGGATTGAGGTCAAAGTGCCTATGTTTATCAATCAAGGGGATAGGATTCGCATAAATACCGAGACTGGTATTTATGAGGAAAAAGTGACTAATTAACCCCAATAATCTTTGGTTACTGCTTCTACCTTAATCGGGATGGTGGCTTTATAAACCGACTCCATAATTTCTAAAATTTTATCTTTATATTTCTCAGCCTTGTCTGCTTTAACTTCAAAAACTAATTCATCATGTACTTGTAAAATCATATAAATATCATCTTTAGCTGCTATATATTCATCAATTTGAATCATTGCTAACTTTATAATATCAGCTTGCAAGCCCTGAATTGGCATATTAACCGCTATTCTATCCAAAAGAGCCTGATTGCGAGGATTTCTAATATCTATATTAGACAAATCTCTAATTCGTCCATATTCTGTCTGGGCATAACCATGTTTGCGAGCAAATTGTTTGAGAGATTCCATATAATCATTGAGCTCCGGATAGGCTTGGCGATATTTATCGAGGAAAACTTGAGCTTCAGCTCTTTTTATTTTTAGATTTTGAGCTAGACTTGTAGCCCCCATACCGTAGAGAATACCAAAATTAATAGTCTTAGCAAAGCTTCGCATTTCTTTGGTCACTTCCTCGGGACTCACCCCATAAACTCGCTGAGCTGTAGCGGTGTGAAAGTCTATATTTTTCCTAAAAATCTCTAGCATAGCTTGATCTTGAGATAAGTGAGCCGCGAGCCTCAACTCAATCTGAGAATAATCACAAATTAGCAAAGTCCAGTCCTCCCGAGCCACAAAACAATCTTTAATTTGCCTACCTAATTCACCTCTAGCTGGGATATTTTGTAAATTAGGGTCTACTGAGGACAGCCTACCTGTAGCTGCAATATTCTGCTGATAAGTGGTATGAATTCTACCATTTTTATCCATCAGAGTCGGTAGACTATCTATATAGGTGGACTTGAGCTTAGCCACTTCCCGGTATTGCAGAATTAGATCCACAATCTCAAATTTACCTCGCATAGATTCTAGAGCCTGAGCTGAGGTTGAGACTTGACCTCCATTGGTTTTCTTGACTCCTTTGACTGAGAGATTAAGTTTATTGAATAAAATATCCGCTAATTGTTTTGGAGAGTTAAGATTGAATTCCTCACCCGCAATAGCATAAATATCTCTAGTCAAGACATCAATTTTGTCTTCAACAAAGGTTTTGGTAGCTTGTAATTTGGACTCATTGAAGAGTACTCCCATCGCTTCCATTTTGGCCAATACCGGTAAAAGTGGTCTCTCGATTAGATTATAAACCTCCTCAATATGCAAAGACTGCATTTTAGACAGAATTAGATTGTATAATTGATGCAAAATTAATTCCGGCTGAGTAGCATTATACCCTATTCCATAAGCTCCACATACAGCCTCCAGAGATAATTGCCTCTCCCCAGGGTTAATCAGATAAGCCATCAGAATTACATCTTGCAGGTTAGCCTTCAGCTCAAAGGGGTATAATTTTCGTATAATAGGCTTAATGTCAGCACAAATTAGAGTCTGTTCGGAACTTAGTAATTCTCTTAATTCACTCTCGCTCAATTTAGCTTTCTGTCCCTTAGCATCAATAGCGATACCCCCCTCCTGACTAGCCCAAATAGCTAGAGGTAAGTTAGTTAATTGAGATAAATCATACAATTTACTCTCCCCCATACTCTCAGGCTCTGCGACTGTAGCTATATCAGCCCGACCCCAAAAACTAGTCTGTGCCTTATGATTATTAGCTTTTTCTAATTGAGTATTAAGTTCTTTGACTAGAGAATAAAATTCAAAATGCTTGAAAATCTCTTTTGCCTTCTCTACTGGAAAGGTGTAGTCTATGGAATCATTGACCACTTCCCCAATCGGAGCATCAGTAATAATAGTAGCTAATTCACGACTAAAAAAAGCCTGTTCTTTATTCTTCTTGAGATTCTCAAAAATAGATTTAGTCAAAGCCTCTCTATCCTCTTTGGCAATATCCTCAAACTTAGCATATTGATCTACAAATTTATAAGTATTCTCTAAAGTCTCGAATCGCTTCAGTAAATTGACCGCTCGCATATCACCAATTCCTGGTACTCCCGGAATATTGTCCGAAGGGTCCCCCTTTAGCCCCTTAAAATCACAGACTTGGTCTGGGCGAATTTGGTATTTTGCAATTACTGCTTCAGTATCAAAAATCACAGTATCATTGATGCTTTTCCTGAGAGTATAAACCGAAATTTGGGGTTTGACTAATTGCATAGTATCCATATCCCCCGTCACAATAATAAGTTCATTGCTGGTTTTACTAGTCTGCTCGGCAATGGTACCAATAATATCATCAGCCTCATAACCAGACAATTCCAAAATTGGAATCTCAATAGCCTCCAACATCTCTTTGACTAAAGGAATCTGGTCATACAAATCCTGATCAGCCGCTACTCGATTTGCCTTATACTGCTCGAATTGTTCATGCCGAAAAGTCCCTCCAGCCACATCAAAAGCTGCTAAAACAATATCCGGCTTAATATCTTTTATGACTTTGAGTAAAAGCTTAGCATACCCATACACTGCATTTACAATAACTCCATCGGCAGTAGTAAAAGGAGGTAGAGCATGATAAGCTCTATGAATCACCGCATTACTATCTAGAATGACAATTTTTTTCTTCATATATTTTTATTATATCATATTTTATGAAAAATATGTGAACTTTCGTAGCGGAGGCTTTCAGTCCCTCCAGTTCACGTAGAGTCGGCGACCCCGCCGACATAGATTTTCGTAGAGGCGACCTCTCAGCCCCCCCATCCTTGAAAATAAGCTAATTTTATGGTATAATTATATTTAATAAAGTAATAATAAAGCTATGTCTGGACATAATAAATTCTCAAAGATCAAGCATAAAAAAGCAGCAACCGACAAGCTAAAAGCACAAAATTTCTCTAAAGTAGTAAAATTAATCCAGATTGCGGCTCGCAAGGGTTCTACTGATCCCGCTATGAATCCAGAACTTCGCTTAGCTCTCGAGAAGGCTAAAGAAGTTAATATGCCTAAAGATAATATTAACCGTATTCTAGAGAAAGCTGCTAATACCAGTGGGCAAGTGATTATGTATGAAGGTTTTGGACCTGAGGGAGTAGGTTTGTTAATCAAGACTTATACTGATAATCCAAATCGGACAGTGGCTGATTTGAGGCATATGTTATCCAAAAATGGAGGTACTCTAGGAGCTAGCGGTTCTGTAATTTGGATGTTTGAAGAGATTACTAGAGAACAAGAATATAAAGTCAATATTTCGACCGAGATTACTGATGAGTCTCAAGAAAAACTAGATAATTTAGTAGAAATTCTAGAGGAATTGGATGATGTAGAAGAGATTTGGACCACTGCTTCCATTTAGAGTATGGATAATAAATCCCCCTATCGTATTCTCGGTATTGACCCAGGAACCGCCACCACAGGATTTGGGATTATTGATACTTCCCTATCTCGCGTATCCAATGTGGTGGATTATGGTGTTATTACCACCGAATCTCATCTCTCAGACTCTAAGAGACTTGCCATTATAGATGAGAGTCTCAAAGAGATTATTGCCACGCATAAGCCTAATATTATTGCGGTTGAAAAATTATTCTTTTTTCGTAATACAACTACTATTATCACGGTAGCGCAGTCTCGGGGAGTTATACTTCTTAATGCCGAATTACATAATCTTCAATTATTCGAATTCACTCCCTTACAAATCAAACAGGCGATAACGGGTTATGGTAAAGCTCCCAAAGCCCAAATGCAGCAAATGGTAGCGACAATTCTAGGGCTCAAATCTATTCCCAAACCAGACGATGCAGCTGATGGTCTTGCTGTTGCTCTTTGCTGTCAATCTAGTCTTGGATACTTACTTAAAACTTAAGATTTTTAATATCCCATTTGATAAGCTACTACTATCATAGAGGTAGTATAAGCAAAAGTAGAAATTACTATAACTCCTATCAAATCTACGAGTAGACTATATTTTGAATTTTTCTTTTGTTGTTTTATCTTTTTTGCTGGCATATGTATAGAAGTTATTTAATACTATGTATATAGTATATCACAATAATAAATTTTTTATTGTGACTTATCCACAATTTCTGAAACTTGTGTCCCCACTGGATAATTTATAAGTTTTCGATTATTAACACTATTCTCATTAATTAAAGTATCTACATAACTCCAAGCGACTTCAATTTCATCAGCTCGTATAAATAGTGACTGGTCTGAATCTATGATATCTTGAATTAGTCTTGCATAAGCAGATTGGCTTTTTTGACCAAAAGCTTCTTCATAAGTAAATTGTAATTTTACTGGCTGAATACACATTCCTTTGCCAGGGAATTTAGCATTTACAGTATAGTACACCTCTTCATTGGGTTGTATGCTGATCACTAGTTCGTTTTGTTGTGGATTGCAACCTTCATCAATATGAGCAAAGTATTTAAATCTCGGTTTAAATAATATTCTTATTTCTGCTTTATTTTCTGATAGCCTTTTGCCTGTAGAGATATGAATTGGCACACCCTCCCAACGAGGATTATCTATGTAGGTTGTTAGTTTTACGTATGTTTCTGTTTTAGAGTTTGGTACTACGCCTTCTTCTTCTAAATACCCCTTATTGCCCTCCGTTGCACTATACTGTCCTAATATAACATTTTGCGGATTAATTGGACGTAAGGATTTGATTAATTTATGTTTTTCATCTCGAATATATTCTGCTTCCATTGCCACTGGGGCTTCCATTGCAATTAAGGCCAATGTTTGTAAAATATGATTTTGTAAAATATCTTTTATTATACCTGTTTTATCAAAATAATCTGCTCTACTATCTATTCCCTTTTCTTCCCAAACATCAATTTGAATTGACTCCACATAATGATTATTCAAAAGGGGCTCAAACATACTATTCCCAAATCTGAGAGCCAAAATATTTTGTATGGTTTCTTTGCCCAAATAATGATCTACTCGGTAAATCTCTTCTTCTCGAAAATGTTCTGCTAATTTATGATTCAAAGCTTTGGCTGACTTTAAATCTGAACCAAATGGTTTTTCAAAGACCAATTTATACTTTATATTTTGATGAATGTTTTTGACCTCTGCCAGAGTATCTACTACATCATCAAAGGCTTGTGGTGGTATTGCCATATACCAAATAACTTCATCTCCTGCCTGAATATTATATTGTGTAAAAATTTTATGTATTGTATCAATTTGAGTAAAATCTATTTGAACATATTCTAATTTTTGAATAAAATCTAATTTACCTGTAAATTTGGACAGGCTATCTTGCACTAACTGTCTATAATATTCTTGATGATGTTCTTTTCTACCAGCACCCATAAATTGTGTCTCTGGCATATAGTAATTATTAGAAAATATTTCAGCTAAAGCAGGATATAATTTAGTTTTAGCTAAATCTCCGGTTGATCCTGTAATAATAAAATACTTCATCCTAATTTAATTTTAGCTATTGTATTAATAGACTACTCGAGATAAATTTTATTGTCAACTCAAGCGTATTTATAATCCTAGTATCTCGTCTGAATAAATATCTTCTTCTAAATCTGAGTCTATAGTCTGTATTTCAGTTTCTATTAAATCGGCCTCTGCATTAGTATCATCACTTACTGTAGTACTTTCTAATACATCAGCTGGAGTTGTAGATAGCTCACTCGTATTAAGTGTATCTAGATTCACTTCCTCAACTACACCATCTGTCTGATACATGCGATACATACTCACGACTCCAATTACAAAGGAGAAAAATACTAAAAACACTACTATTCCCCATAATAATGGCCTAGTTACAATTTCTTTATTCAAGATATTATCTGACTCATTATTAACTTGCGTTCCATTATTAGAGCTAGCATCTATATTGTTAATAGGAGTGGCTTCTTCTTCAGTAAAAGAGGTTAGTTTAGGCTGACTGTTTAATTCTGGAGTTTCCATATTAGTAGTTTTATTTATTATTGTGGTAATACTTGGTTATTATTGGTAGATGGAGTAGAAAGTGATGAGTCTGGAGCAGTTGTCTGAGGGTTTACACTTCTTAAATATAGGATAATTGTATCTTTGATATACACTCTTATCTCTCTTTCTTGACTGATAATTGATTTTAGAGCATCTCGCCTTTTATCTATAGACTCTGTTGGTTTTTGATTAGAACAAATTAAGGCTTCTTCAGAACCAAGACCTTGAATATATTCTTGTATAGACATATCTAATTCATTGATTTTACCAACTAATTCATCAAGATATCTATTATATTGAGTAACTTCTACTCCCTTGTCTGATAGTCTTTGGGAGATTGATTCTAATCGAGTTAATAATACATTATATATATCTAATCTGCTTTGGGATCTTATTTGAAACTGTTCTTTGTGTTGAGATATTCTATTCGTAATCAGCTCACATCTTTCTCTAATTTTTTGTTCTCTCTGCTCTGGAGTTAAAGCAGGCTGTGAAGAGGGTCTATTATCTTGATTAGTTACTCGTTGAGATGGTTCTGACTCAATAACCCCTCTATTTACACTCTTGGATTGAGGTGAGACTTTTTGATTATCTTGTCTCTGACCACTAAGGCTATCTCTAATAGGAGTTCTCCTATCTTTACTTTCAACTGGAATTTCTTGAATTGGAGTAGCAGTATCTTCCTGAGCAAGAATTAGGCCGCTAACCGTGGTCAAAGCTCCAAAAATTGAGAGACTTGAGATAATAGCGATTTTAGACAATCTATTCATATTTATATTAATTGATTATTATATAAAAATTATATCACTCTGGATAATTTTGTCAAATATAATTATATACCGAGAGCCTCCCTTAATTCATCACTGACTTTCCATAATGGAGTAAAAGTAAGTTCAATATTTATGGCTTTTGGATTTAGTATGGACAGAGCGGTTTTCAAATCCTCTTGCATTTTTCCTCCAAAGGGACAAAGTGGGGTTGTATATGTCATTATTATATTAATTTCATTCTCATCAGTAATATCAATACTATAAATTAAACCCAAAGTATAAATATCCAGATGTACTTCTGGGTCTTGAATAGTCTGACAAACTGCCATTACATCGTCTTTAGTAATCATTGTATAATATTAGTCATTAAAGCCATTTTCTTGTAATTTAGCTAGCATCGCTCCTCCTCCCTCTTCTGTAATTACCCCATTTTTAATGACACTAACCCTATCTGGCTGACTAGATAACTGCCCCAGATGAGTAATTATTAAAAAAGTCATTCCTTCTTGAGATAATTTATCTAATGCAGTCGACATTAACTTAATAGAATCAATATCTAATCCCGAATCTGGCTCGTCTAGGATAGCTAATTTAGGTTTTAAGATAATCAGCTGCAATAATTCTAATCTTTTCCTCTCTCCTCCAGAAAAACCATCATTGACATATCGAGACAAAACATCAGCTCCCAAACCTAAATTTTCAGCTTCAGCTAGAACCTGTTTTCTAAATTCAAGAACATTTACCCGTCCATTAATAGCCTGATAGGCATTTTTTAGCAAACTTAAAATTGTCACACCTTTAATGGCTGGAGGATATTGCATAGACAAAAATAAACCTAATCTGGCTCTTTTGTCTGGAGAAAGCATGGCTATATCCTGATCCTCAAAGATAATTTTACCTTCAATTTCATATTCTGGATACCCCATTATAGACAGCGCTAAAGTGCTTTTACCACTACCATTAGGCCCCATCAAATAATGTATGTCGCCTTTTTTAATTTCAAAAGACAAGTCATGAACAATAACTTTATCATTTTTCTTAATTGTAAGATTTTGTAATTTTAGCATAGATATTGATACAAATTTATGTTATTTTAACACTTCCTGAGCGGTTCGTAAAGCTAAAGACACACATTTAACTCGAGTTGACTCCATTTCAACACCTAACCACTGATACAATTCTATCACGCTAATCTGAGCTAATTCATCTATTGTAAGTCCTTTTAATTTTTCAGTTGTAAGTGAAGCTCCTGCTATGCAGAGAGCACATCCCACTCCATCAAAACTAATATCCTGTACCCTATCATCTACAATAGTAAGATATATCCAAATATCATCCCCACAGTTAGAATTATGTCCATGCATCTTATGGGTGGGGTTTTCTAAAATTCTTTTATTCAAAGGGTTTCGATATAAGTCTAGAATATATTCTCTATAAATATCCTCCATAATTATTGAAATTTAGTATAAATCTTGTCCAAAGACTGCATTAGGATATCTACTTCCCTTCTAATATTATAAATCCCAAAAGTAGCTCTCGTACTGCCAGCAATACCGAGAACCTCAGCAATTCCACTGGCACAGTGTTGCCCCGCCCGTACACAAATATTCTCTTTGGCGAGTAAATAAGCTATATCATGAGTGTGAATATTATCTATTATAAAGGCAAAACAGGCAATTCTCATCTGGTCTCTTTCTCCACCCAAGACTCGTATCCAGGGTCTTGCTGAGACTTGCGACCAAATATATTGCACCAAATCTTGTTCGTGATTTTGGATATACTCCCAGCCTATTTCCTGAATCCAAGCCATAGCACTAGCAATCCCAATTACCTCAGCAATAGGTGGAGTTCCAGCTTCGAATCTTTGTGGAATAGGAGCGTATTCTATAGTTTCTAAATTCACATAATCTACCATATCCCCACCCGTACGAGAAGGTGTCAAACTCTCCAAAAGCTTATATTTAACCCACAAAACTCCCACCCCAGTCGGAGCATATAATTTATGTCCAGAGAAAACATAGGCGTCTACCCCTAAATCTACTACCGAGACCGGAATATGAGCCACTGCTTGAGCTCCGTCTACTATACACAGAGCCCCTTTTGTATGAGCCTTCTCAGCAATAGTTTTTACATTGTGAATTGTCCCGAGCACATTAGAAATGTGCCCAATTACTACAATCGCTGTATTGTCATCAATCTCATCAAGTAGAGCCTGCTCATCTAATATCCCGTCTTTAAGGTAAATATATTTGATTTCCAGACTACATTTGCGAGCCAATTCCCTCCAAGGAAGCATATTACTGTGATGTTCTGTAACTGGAATTACAATATTCTGCCCAGCCTTTACCCAAGACTCCAGCATATCGGCTAACATATTAAGCCCATCAGTAGCTCCTCTAGTAAAAATTATTTCCTCAGCTCGATTAGCTCCTATAAATTCAGCAACCTTTGCTCTAGCCACCTCATACTCAGCCGTAGCCCGCTCTGATATCTGATAAATACCTCTGTGAATATTGGCCCTATAGCTCCTATAATAAGTATTCATAGCCTCTAGCACCACCTCCGGAGTCAAGCTGGAAGCCCCCGAGTCAAGATAAACCAAATCATGATCTAAAATTGGGAATTGCTCTCTGATTGTATTCAATTTATCCTGCATATAGATAAAGTATACTAGATATGTTATAATATGTGTATAGTAAATATAAAATTTTATGGAAAGACTTACTCAAGAATTACATAACCCATCCGAAAAAGAGCTCCCACCCTATATTGAATCTGAGATACAAGAAGCATTAAGTCCAGATATCAGATTGGATATTGTATTTAACACTAATAATATATATCTTACTTTGGAGAGACAAAAACAACAATATCCTGATTTAGAAAATTCAGCTTTAATTACTGAAGTGTTAAAAGATATTGATGAAAAAATAGTAGAAAATAAAAAAAATATAACTACGATTGAGAGTGTTAATGATTTGATAAAAAACTTTGAGGAAGCCAAAGCTAAGCTCTCAAAATTACAGCTTAAATACTCAATGCTAAGACAACAATTAGAGGCTCAGTTAGATAATGGCTTGGAATTAGAAGGTACACCTATACAAGATGCTCTGGATCAATATAGAAGATTTAGAACTAAACTTGAAGGTTTATCAGAAGACTCTCTAGAGCGAGAAGATATAAGGCAAGTGCTTAATATATATGCTGAATATATCAAGAAAGAGTTCGAGCAAAGCCCAGAAAAATATGCTATAGGGAAATCCTATCCTGTTAGTGTTGATATAAATAAAATTGTAGGTAATTTTGTAGAGCCTAATGACTTAACCAGAGAACAGCTACAAAGACAAGGAGATATTGCAGAGGCTCGACAAAATATTACAAAAGAACTCAGTCAAACTCCAGGAGTTTTAGGAGTCATACCTATAGCTGGAGAAACTGAAGGTTCTAAATTTTTTGATATCATAGCTATTACACTCAGACCAAATACTAATTTATCTCCTGAGGAAATAAATATAGCTCTCAAATTTCTATATTTCCAAATCCAAGATTCTGCCAAGTCAAGACAAGATTTAATAGAAGATAATAGATTAGATCTTGGTAATATAGAAATTTATACCAATGGAAAGCCTCTAGCCGATTTCACAGAACATAATCAACCTGATTCTGAATTAGATCCTTCTCAAATATTTCAATTACATCCAATAAAAGTAGCTAAAAGATACTCTGATGTTCAATATAACGAACCATATGTTGAAAAATCTATGGCTATAGCTAGGCCAAGTAGAGATCTTAGTGACTATATTAATATACCTACCTTAACTGATTCATATAATTCTAAAGATGGTAAAGTTAAATTTAATCAAGCTATGTTCCAACTATCAGCTCAAAGAGCTTTAGATTTATATTTAGCTTAAAGATAAACTTTATCTAAGACCTCTCGCTAATCTTTTTTTGATCACTAGCTAACATATTATCCCAAGCAGAGTGTAGATCAATATCCAATTCATGAGCTATAAATAAAACTTCTGCCATAATATCTGCTAATTCATCAGATAATTTAGCTTTGATTTGAGACTCATCCAAACCTTCTCTATATCTATAATTTTGTAATTGCAAAACACATTTAGACAAATTTCCCACCTGATATTGCAAATCATGCGATGCTACATCATAAGACCAAGTCTTTGTACCCTGAGCATCATATTTTTTGAAAATCTCCACCACTTCTTGTTTCATTTTATCCAAAGTATCCATATTCTAATTGATTTAAGTTGATTACTTATTCATTCTACCACACTCCCCCCTACCTCTCCAAAAACCCGGCTTTGAGGAGGTGTATGGCTTTGCGGTTGCTAATTCCTCTCGCCATTAAATAAAATATATCTCTATCCCTGATGGGATGTATGGAGACTCCGTGACTAGCATTACTATTGTCGGTAGCGACTCTAAGTTCGGGGATGATTTGAATTTGGGGGCGGTCTGTGAGTAGCAATATTTCTGCTGATTGAGTAGCCTTACAATGTGTGATGGCTTCTGGGATTTGGATTATAGTGTGTTGAGTTAATTTGTGCCTAGTGTTAAGACAATATCTAGAATCAATCTGAGACTCTGTATAGGCGGATTTATGATTGACTGTGATTATATTCTTTGATTCTGCTTGTATATCTAATCTAGTGATATACTTTAGCGCTGAATATGGCTCTATGAGGTCAATAGTCCAGTTTATAGACCCGCTCCAAGTCTCTTGTTCTAGAATTTCTAATTTCGATCCTTTAGTGAGAATTAGATGTATATTATGATTATATTTACCCGATCCAATTATAAGTTCTAGAGTTGCTTGTTCGGCAATATGAATTAGACTTTGGGGTGATAAATCTTGTAAATTCAACTTTTCCTGATTTCTAGACTTTATAATCAGATAGTTGTCAGAGGATGGGGTAGTTGTATTATATATTGCCATATTCTAAGTTGCTGAATCAGTAATTTCAATTTCAATCAAACGATTGAGCTCAATTGCATATTCCAGAGGCAAGGCTTTTACTACCGGCTCTATAAAACCATTGACTATCATTTTCCTAGCTTCTCCCTCGTTCATACCTCTACTCATTAGATAAAAAACCTCTTCCTCCCCTACTCTGCCCACTCTAGCCTCATGTCCAATCTGAGCATCACTAGTCTCTACCTGCATTACTGGATAGGTATCGGATTTAGCTCCGTCATTCATCAGGAGAGCATCACAGACAATATGTGATTCACTACCAATGGCATTGGGTGTAATTTTTACCAAACCTCGATAAGAAGATATTCCATTATCTTGAGAAATGCTTTTGGCACTGATTGTGGATTTGGTATAGGGAGCTACATGGATTACCTTGGAGCCTGTATCTTGCTCTTGTCCCTCCCCTGCAAATGCTATCCCAAGACTATCCGAGCGAGCATATTCTCCTCTTAGAATACTACAAGGATATAACATTGTTACCCCACTTCCCATATTTCCATTTAGCCATTCAATGGTCCCATAGGCATCTACCAGAGCTCTTTTGGTATTAAGATTATAAGTGTTTTTACTCCAATTTTCTATACTTATATATTTGACTTGAGCTCCTTTGTGGACGAATATCTCCACTCCTCCCGCATGAAGAGCCGATGCATTCCATCTTGGGGCACTACAACCTTCAATATAAGTTAATTTAGAACCCTCATCGGCAATAATTAGAGTATGTTCAAATTGTCCTCCAGACTGCATATTCATACGAAAATAAGCCTGTAAAGGCAACTCCACATCCACCCCTTTTGGTACATAAATAAATGTTCCTCCGCTCCAAACCGAAGCATGCAGCATAATAAATTTATGGTCATTAATAGGAATACATTGAGTCATAAAATATTTTTTGACCAAATCTGGATATTCCTGCAAAGCCGTGTCCATATTCTCAAAAATCACCCCTTTATCCTTCAAATCCTGCTTTAGATTATGATATACCATATCTGAGTCATATTGAGCTCCGACCCCTCCTAGAGCCTGTTTTTCTGCCTCAGGGATACCTAGTTTATCAAAAGTATCACGAATATCCTGCGGCACATCCTCCCAAGTGGTAGATTCCTGAGCATCTGGACGGCTAAAATAAATAATCTGATCCAAATCTAATCCTTCCAAACTCGGTCCCCAATTTGGGAGAGGAGTTTGTTGATATAATTCAAAAGCTCTGAGCCTCTTTGCCAACATCCAAGCAGGCTCATTTTTTTGTTTGGAAATCTCTTCAACTACCTCCCGAGTAAGTCCTGGTTGAGTTTGAAATTTTCCCTTATGCAAGCTATATTCGTCGTATACTGATCTATCCATAAATTTGCTACTAGTCAAAATATATTATTATGTTATACTATAGCAAAATAATACAATTATCTCAATTAATTTTAATAAGCTTATGGATATCTTCTTTGATTACCTTATCAGAAATGATGTGCCTAGAGAGACAATAGACATTTTGTTAATGTTTCCTATTATGGCGGGATTTATTGTAGCCGCCAGACAAATTGTAGGAGTTAAAGCCTTTGGTATATATACCCCACTTATTATAACCTTTGCTCTGACTGAAATTGGCTTCAGATATGGAGTAAGTATTTTTATAGTCTCCCTTCTAGTAGCTTCAGTAGTGCGGTTCTTGCTTCGGAAAATTAGAATTTTGTATTTACCCAAAATGGCTTTGATACTATCTATTACCGCCCTATCTATGTTCTTCAGTCTAATCTGGGGCATATTCTCAGATAGCACAATGTTTGTACAAGCCTCAATTTATCAGATTTTAATTATTATAACCTTAGTAGAGAAATTCATCAATGCTCAAATGGAAAAAGGCTATCGTACCGCGGTAATTTTGTCTCTAGAAACTTTAATCCTAGCCTCTCTTGGAAATTTAATTATGACAACTACCAGACTGCGAGACTTAGTATTCTATAATCCGTGGGTAATTCTGATTGTATTTGCTGGAATTATATTCTTAGGTAGATATGAAGGACTTAGAATTTCTGAATATATTCGTTTCCGTAAAGTTATTAGCAATCAATAAGCTATGAATTGGCTAGAAGCATTCGTATTTAGTCAAAAAATACTCGGGATGAATGCCCGTAACCTCTCTTATATCAAACCCTACAATTACCGCAAATGGGTCAAGCTAGTAGACAACAAAATCAAATTCAAAAAAGTTCTTCAACAAAATAATATCCCGACTCCAAAACTTTTAGCGTCAATTCGCTCTTATGAAAAGCTAAATAACTTTGATTATAATAAATTACCAAAAAGCTTCGTTCTAAAGCCAACCTCTGGTTTTGGAGGAGAAGGAATTGTCGTAATTTTTGGAGAACATAAAAAAAGAACCGCCGATGGGGAGAGACAATGGGTCAAAACTAAAGGAGTAAAACTCAGTGAGACTATGATTCACAATCATATTAGTAATATCCTAGATGGAACTTATTCTCGCACCAATAGCCCCGATGTGGCCTTCTTTGAAGAAAGGATTAAGCTCAATAAATCCTTCAAACACCTAGCTTACAAAGGTATCCCAGATATTAGAGTTATAGTGTTCAATCGTATTCCTGTAATGGCTATGATAAGAATCCCGACCAAAGAATCAGACGGAAAGGCAAATTTACATCTTGGAGGAATTGGAGTAGGTATAGATATGGCTACTGGAGTTACAACCAATGCTATTATGCGAGAGAAATTTATTGACACTATCCCGGGGACCAAAATTAATTTAGCTGGAATTAGAATCCCATATTGGAATACAATCTTAGACATCGCCATTCGTACTGCTGATGTGACAAATCTAGGCTTCACCGGAGTAGACATAGCCATAGACCGAGATGCAGGTCCCGTAGTACTGGAGGCCAATGCCCGGCCGGGTCTTGCAATTCAGATTGCCAATCTCGCCCCCCTAAAAGAAAGACTACAAAAAGTCAAAGGCCTTAAAGTCAAAACTATCAAAAGAGCCATTAGGCTCGCTAAAGATTTATTTGGAGGAGAAATTGAAGAAGAAATTGAGGAAATCACCGGGCGACAAGTGATAGGTTTGATTGAAGAAATCACCTTATTTGGCAAAGAAAATCAAAAGCAAACAATTCTAGCTAAGGTGGATACGGGAGCTGATTCATCCAGTATAGACGAAGTCCTACTAATAGAACTAGGCTATGGAGAAGTATTAAAAGAGTTCAAAGCTTTGAATATACCAGAGGAGATAGAATATAATGCTCTAAATAAATTAACTGATACGATAAATCTCAAACTCAAGTCACAAGAAACCCCACATCTTCTCAAAAAGGTTGCTATTATAAAGGCTGGAAATGGATATACAGTTCGGCCCTTTATAAAAATCCCGGTAAAAATTGGAGATGAGATGAGTGAAATTGCATGTTCAATAGTAAATCGATCTCATTTAAAATACCTTTTCTTATTAGGGAAACAGGATTTAAAAAGATTTATTATTGATCCAAGGAAATAATTATTCTGGCAAAACCGTCTCAGGGAATAAAAGATCTATAATTGCCTTCTGAGGTTGAGTTGGCGTTCCAAATGTTGGGGCTACATGTATATTTAATCCTGGAGTAAGATTTAACTCTAACACACATTGGTTAGGTTTATTGATATCTGACGTTATAATATCAATACCTACAATTGGTAAATTAAAGTCTAGGGATAGTTTAATCGCAAATTGTTTTAATGATTCAGGTAAAAACTCAGTCATCTCCTCTGATGAGCCACCATCATGAGAATTAGCTTTATAGCTTAGCTTTATAATTTCTTTATCCTTAGGAATATAATCTAATGCTAGAGATTTTTCTTGTAATATATTCCTTATACTATCTCCTACCTGAACAAATCTTGTTTTATCAATCTTAACCACATTGTCATTGTAGATTTCAATCAACTCTTGGATTGAATGTATTCCATCTCCTATAACCCTAAAAGGGGTTCTCTTGACTAAGAATACATCTTTGTTACCAATTACCAAAATTCTATACTCTTCAGATCCATAAACCATTTCCTGTACTATACATTTATCTTTAAATTTTTTACTACTATCACAAGCTACTTTTATTGCTTTTTCTAAATCAATTTTATTTGTTATATTTACAGTAATTCCTCTACCCCCATAGTTATCTAATGGCTTTACTACACATGGAAATTGATTGAAATCCTGAATAAATTTAGTTGAATTTGTTAAATTTACTATTTGAGTTTTTGGAGTTTTATATCCTTTTTCAGATAATAGTACTGATTGGAAATATTTGTTTTTTAAAATTCTTCCTTGTGATGCCCCTACATAATTGGTTAAGGTATTATGAATATATTCCTCATGCTTACCATATTGTAAAATAGCAAAAATTTTACTTATCTCTGGGAATAGTTTTATACTTATACCTCTATTCTCTGCCTCCTCTGCAGTTGGTCCTAGAAAAATGCCTAGTTTCATAATGGATATATTATATGTTATAATATATCCATTATACTTGATAACAATTACACTGTCTATATATCTATATGAAAACTTTACTAATTACAAATTATTCTCCTAATTTTAAGACTTCAGTTAGCTTGGTAAATTCTGCTAAGAGGTATGGTTTAGCAGTCAAAAACATCTATACAATGAATACATTAAGTGAACTAGATAAACAAAATGTACTACAAGATGTAGACTATGCAATACATAGAGATATTAATAAATTGCCATCTAATGATTTTTATATTAATCAAATACCTATAAATGCACGTCAGCTAAACAAAGAATTTATGTTAAAATATGTACGTTATGATAAGGCAATAGCATACTCTCACCTGTCTTTAAGTGGTACACCTCTAATTCCATCCTTATATTCTTTCAATAACTTAGAATTTAAAGATGTATGTGACTACTTTAATGAAAATAGGTTTTTAGTCAAGCCTAGATCCTCGTCTCTAGGAAAGGGTATTACTTTAATACAATCTAAAAAAGAATTAGATGTATATTATTCTATGTTTAAAGCCTACGAATGTATTTTTCAAAAATATATCCCAATTGGATGGGATATTAGGGTTTTAATAATTGGGAAAAAAGTCATTGGAGCTATGAAAAGAAATAAACCTCATAAAGATTCTATTGTCACCAATATATCTCAAGGAGGTATTGGAGAAAAATTTATACTATCCCCTGAAATAGAAATACTAGCACTAGATGTGGCTAATACATTGTCTCTAGAATATGCGGGAATAGATATTTTATTTGATTCTAATAATAAACCTTATATTATTGAAGTAAATGCAACTCCACAATTTGATGGTTTCAACAAAGCTTTAAATATTCAAGTAGGAGATTTATTACTAGAATATTTAATATCAACTAAAGATTAACTTTATGAAAAATATACTTTCAATTCATATAAAAGAAGAATCTGTCTCTTTATTTAATAAAGTTTTTAAAAACTTTAAAATAAATTCTGACTTTACTAAATTTAAATTCTTAACATATAGAAATAATACTATATTATTTAAGGGGACACCTTTAGAAAAATATGACCTTATCTTTATAGGTTTGACAGGAAAATCTAGAGACCTGGCTCCAATAGTTGTAGAATATATCAAAAAACATAAAGTCCCCTTCATCTGCTACGGCCACAAGACTGCAAATCATGCTAAAACCTTTGAAATATATAATTTAGCGTCTAATAATATACCCATCATTCCTTCTTTGATATCTAATGATTATGATTATATTAAAGATTTTGTTGATGAATATAAATTTCCCATAATAACTAAGCCTATCAATGGAAAGCAAGGTCGAGAGATACTACAACACGAATCTATAGACTCAATCTTAGATGCCGTGCAAAAATCTGAAATACCCCTAATCATTCAGCCTATGATTCCAAATGATGGAGATTATAGGGTATGGATATTAAAGGGGAAAGTTATAGGGGTAATCAAGAGAAGTCCTAATACAGAGGATGAATTTAGATCTAATATTTCTCTTGGTGGAACTGCTCAAGTAGCAGAACTTCCTGATGATGTATTAGATATGGCTATCAAGTCAGCTCAAATTCTAGATTTGGATATGGCTGGAGTAGATATTATTCAAGATACTGGTACCAAAAAATATTATATTATGGAAGTAAATGCAGCCCCACAATTCGCTGGCTTTATGGCCACAACAGGAATTAACTTATTTGAAATTATAACTAAATATATAATAAAAGAAATTGAATTAAAGAAATAATTCTAATCTTATACACAATTATGTCAATCGAGACCAATACAAAACCTATAAAACATACTGATAGTGAACCAATCTTCTATCCTGAAAGACCATCTTATTCAGCTCAAAGGCTTCTTCATGAAATATCAAAATATCAATCTGGAGAAAAACAACAAGAACCATTGACCGCTGAAGAGTATCTTGAATCAATAACTTTTGAAAATCCTTTTGTGGATGAGTTAGCTAAGCTACATTCTATAAGTTATAATAAAAAAACACTATACCCTGAATATTTTGATACTACTGAAGGGCAAGATGCTTTGAAAGAATTAGATATAATTTCAGAATTATATCCTGATAACAATACTCCTATTGATATTAGAACAAATATTGATGTTTTAAGAAAACTGGATCCTGAGTCCTTGGCTAAATTAGGGGAAAAAGGTCTAAAACATCACACTGAAACAATGTTAGAGAACTTATCTCATCGTATTGCTGAAGATGGAAATCTAGATATAGAAGGCCTCGAGAATCCTGAGAAAATAATGTTTATTGACCACCCTGAAGAATTAGAGAAAAAAATTATAGGATTAAGAGAATTAAAGTTAAAATTAGAACAAGCAAGACTTAAACTATCTCAGATAGAAGTAGGTACCCCAGATAATAATTCTACATTAATTCATTTCAAACTATCTAGAATTAGAGAGCTTATCAAAAAAATTAATGTGTTATTAGCTGAAGCTTTAGAGGATAAAGCAATTCTGGATGCTGAAGCAGACTTGACATCTCATAAACCAAAGTATAAATTAGATAAATTTAGGTATGGAGTTGGGAAAATTAATACTGAAGGAAACTATGATCAAGTGGATAGTAGATTATTACAACAAGCTGATGAAATAGCTGAAGAACATATTAGTTTGAATCAAGAAAAAGCCTCAATCCTAGCAGAACAGGGATTAGACATAGAAAAAATGGAAGATGCAAGTATTGAACCTGAGGAAATAAAAATATACTTGGATAGGATTTTATCAGAATATGGATTGTTAAGCGATTATCCTGCTGATCAAGAACAAGTAGATAATAATATTAAACCTACTGATAATAAGTGGAGATGTTATATAAAGCCTAATCAGTCCGTATTTGAAATTGATAATAAAAGTAAAACTTTATTTATTCCAATTAAAAATAGATCTATTATAGATGTATTAACAAAAGGTGCTACTCATGAAATAATTCATATCCTTCAAAGAGAAAATACTGCTGAAATTGGACTCCCCTTATACACTAACCCCCAACAAATGGGTGGGGATAGATCTGATCTATTTCAAGAGGGTGGAGCTATGTACTATCAAGATCAAGCTTCTCAAGAATTATTTGGATTTACCAGTCCACCGGGGCCACATTATCTACGAGCTATGGCTGTCAAACAAGCTGGAGGAGACTATTTAGCTTGTGTCAAGGCATATTATGAAAGTACAATATCAGTCAACCCTAAAAAAGTAAAGTTAGCGCTAAAAACCGCTCTTAGTAGTGCCAGAAGATTGTTTAGGAACTCTATGGACTTCAACAACAACGACCGCTCTATTCCTTCCACCAAAGACACTGTTTATCTGGAGCAAAAAGCAGTAGTAGAAGAAATTTTAAAGCACCCTGAGCTTCAAAATCTTATCTTAGTATCTGGAATTAACCTTGAGACGGCAAAAGAAATGATTCGTTTTGGGTTATTAGATTTGAGTAAACTAAGAACTCCAGATTTATCTTTTGTACAAAACATTTGGAAAGAAGTAAAACCCAATTACACCCTAGACTCCCCAACCATCGACACAGCCCCCTCCTCCAACCCAACGAACTCCCGCAACTAACCCGCTCAAACAATAGACAAAAAATTAAAATTGTGATATATTTGATAAAGTGCATTATACAATTGTAACTTTATATTTTATAGCCGAAATAGCTCAGCTGGTAGAGCAACCGCCTTGTAAGCGGTAGGTCGGGGGTTCAAATCCTCTTTTCGGCTCCATAGATATTTCTATGGTATAATGTATGTACATTGGGGCAGATGGCGGAGCAGTCAAACGCATCGGTCTGTAAAACCGACGCCTTTTCAGGCTACGTAGGTGCGAGTCCTACTCTGCCCACCAAAAAATTAATAAAATAGTTGCAAAATATTTTATTTTGTGTATACTATGTTGGTATTTATCTTATTATTAAGGGTGCATAGCTCAGTTGGTAGAGCAGAGGCCTTTTAAGCCTTTGGTCGGTGGTTCGAGCCCACCTGCACCCACATTTGTACAAAATATTCATAATTATATTTTATCCATACTTATAGTAGCCCAAAAGTGTAGGATGAATAAGATGAGAGGCATCCCAGACAAAACACAAGCGACCTCGGGTGATGTATTTTTTCGTAAGGGCGACCTTATGTCGCCTGTCCACACCCGTCGACTTCGTCGACACCCTCGCCAGCGAGGGACAATTTATTTATTTTATCTACGATACCCCCCTATACACAAAAACTAAAATATATGTTATAATTATTTTAATCTATATTTTATATGACAATCAAAATACATACAGATGGGGCCTCTAGGGGCAATCCAGGACCAGCTTCAATAGGAGTGGTAATAGAGTTACCAGATGGGACAATCAAAACCTATCATCAAGCTCTTGGTATTGCTACTAATAATTATGCTGAATATCAGGCTATTGTTGTCGCTTTAGAAAAAGCTAAATCTTTAGTAGGGAAGGCGAACACAAAAAAATATTCTATAGAACTATATCTTGATTCGGAACTCGCTCAAAAGCAGTTGACTGGTATTTATGAATTGAAAGATGAAGCTATCCAAAAAGCTTTTATTAAAATTTGGAATTTGAGAATCAAATTTACCTCAGTAGACTTTATTCACATTCGCAGAGAATTCAATAAAAAAGCTGATGCTCTGGCCAATAAAGCTCTAGATGAAAATTAACATAACTATATGAATAGAACAATACAAAGAATCTTCGCCTGGACACTTATATGCTTATTCTTTATTATAGCCCCTGCTATTGTTTTATATAGTATGGGCTATCGTCTAAGTAAAGATAGTAATGATGGAGCTATTCTAACTAGTACAGGAGGTGTTCGGATTAATACTAGAATTCCTTATGAGATTACAATTAATGATAAGCTTGAATCCAAAAGCCCCCTTCTCAAGGTCGGACTAGCCCCCCAAGATTTGGATATAGTGCTATCTTTATCGGGCTATCAGTCATGGGCTAAAAAACTATCGATCAAACCATCCTTAGTCCAATTAATTAGTGAGGTGACTCTCTTCCCTGAGAAACCTAAGTTGGAAAAATTTACAGATTTGTCTCTGGCTAATAATATCAATCGAGTTCCCGATGCATCGTCTCTACTTTATACTTCTTATACACCTCAAGAATCTGGGCTTTGGTTGCTAAATCTAGACACCAAACTTCGTAAAAGAATTACCGATAGTGTAGCTCTTGGCGGACTAGATAATCAGGATTATTCAGATTTTGTCTGGGACTCAAGTGGAACTACTTTAGCTTTTAAAACCTCTATTAACAATGTCTTTCAATACTTTGTAGTCATCAATGTAGATACTAGTCCAGTAATTTTTAATATAACTAATCTTATCCCTGTTGCCGACATTATAGTAAATCCTGTTAAAGTTGTTAGCTTAGACACAGATAGATTATTTTTTACCCAAGCTGGTGTATTATATGAGATTAAACAACAATTTAGTAATCTTTCTGAAACACTTGTAGGAGATATTAAAAAATATAGCTTTGTAAATAATACGCTATATTATACTTCTAATAAAGATATATCTAAAAACTTAATTCGTATATATAATATCGATACCAAACAAAATACTGCTATTGATATTCCTGATATCGATGTAAGTAAAGTCTTTGTAAGTCCAAGTCAAGGACATATTATACTATTAGATGACAAACAGCAGGCCTGGCTAAAATCTCTTGGGTTCAGAACCCCTGAATTCAATCAAATTTCAGAACTTAAGATTCAAGACATACAATTTAACCTTGATTCCAAAAAAGCCCTCCTAAAGGGTGAAAACACAATCTCTAAACTATATCTAGATACAATAGAGGGCTATAAATCTAGAATTGAAGGAGACTTTGATACTTTATATAGATCTAATGAAACTATTACCAAATCTGAGTTCTGGGAGCCCAATTCTGAATATATAAGCTTTGTTGAGAATAATACTCTAAAGATAGTGGAGTCAGACACTCGGGGGAGTATTAATAGCTATAAGTTATTAGATAATACCAGTAACTTTGTTTCCATCAGAATTGGTAATGACGCTAAAGCTCTAATTAGTAATCCCGCAGATGAAATTCAATATTTTCAATTCCCTATTAGAACACCTTTAATTAATTTTAATAATAATCAAAATCCATAATGTGCTCTTAACTTTGATCAGTGCTTATAATAGATATAAATTAAGCAAAAATAAAAAGAGGGTTTCCCCTCTTTTTATAATATCTATAAAGATTATCTCTTCGCCCACTGTGGAGACTTTCTTGCTTTTTTGAGTCCTGGCTTTTTTCTTTCTTTTCCTCTTGGGTCACGAGTTAGATAATTATTATCTTTAAGCTGTTTTTTTAGACTTTCATCATATTTTACAAGAGCTCTAGCTAAACCTAACTGAATAGAATCAGCTTGCCCTGTTATTCCTCCTCCTGTTACTTTTACAGTAATATCGAAGTTTTCTACACCTAATACTGATAATGGCTTAATGACATTATTCTGATGATCGGTTAAATCAAAGTACTCTTGAATAGATTTGTCATTAACTATAATACTGTGCTCTTTTTTACGAGACAAAGTCACTCTTACTCTGGCTGTAGCAGATTTTCTTCTTCCCACTCCTTCATAATAATAACTTGCTTTGGTTGTAGTAGTTGTGGCCATAAATTATTTCGTTATATCATTCTTATGTAATACCAATCTAGCTAACATCTTAGCTCTTAATCTATTTTTTGGAAGCATCCCATATATAGCTTTTCTTAAAACTTCTCGTGAGTCTTTTGCCATTTGTTTATCTGCAGTGATAGATTTTATTCCTCCTGGATATCCAGTATGTCGATAATATGTCTTAGAACCTAATTTATTAGGATGGATAGACAACTTATTTGTATTATATACTATAACTTTAGCTCCCCCATCTATATGATATTCAAAGTTAGCTGAATTTTTACCCATCAAAAGGGTAGATACTTCAGTAGCTAAAGCTCCTAATCTTTTATTATCTGCATCAATGGTAACAATTTCTCTCTGCATATTATATTACTTAACTAATTCAATGATAGCCATTTTACTAACATCACTTGTTCTAATTGGAGCCTTGATAATTCTAGTATATCCACCTACTCTATCTGTGTAATTAGGAGCGATTTCATCAAACAATTTGTGAGTAGATCCTTGAGTTAAGAACCTAAGAACATATCTTCTAGAAGCTAGAGATCCTTTTTTAGCGTGAGTTACCATTTTTTCTACAAAAGGTTTTAAAGCTTTAGCTTTAGCTTCTGTTGTGGTAATTGATCCACGAGTAATCAAGTCATTAGAAAGACTTCTTAAAAGTGCTTTCCTTTGTTCTCTGTTTCTTCCAATCTTATGTAACTTATTTCCCTTATTCATAATTGTATGATCCTGTTAATGTTTTGCATTGTACCCTATTTTTGGTTTTTATGCAAGAGTAATATCATATTTAGCTATTTGGTCAGATAATTTTTTAAGAGCACTGGAGGATACTCCCTTGATAGCCATCAAATCTTCTTGTGTGAACTGAGCTAGTTGAGCAATGTTTTTGATACCAGAAGTTTCCAAAGCTTTGATGGTTCTCTGAGATAAATCTAGAGTTGAAATTTTGATACTAGATGTTTCAATTCCTAGATCTAATTTCTCTTCTTTTACTTCTTCCACCTTAGCTACTCCAGCAGTTAGAGAATTGAATTGGTTTACTAGAATACTAGCTGATTTATTGATAACTTCTAATGGACTCACTGTGCCGTCAGTTTTTATATTAAATACTACTCGATTATAGTTAGTCTTATCTCCTACTCGAGTGTCTTCAACATCATAAGAAACTCTAATCACTGGGGTGAAAATTGAATCAACAGCAATAATACCAACCTCTCCTTGCAAATCTTGTTCTATATCTTTTCTAAATCCGAATCCTTTTTCAATTATCAATTCCATTTCAATTTTGGCATCTTTACTAGTTAATGTCAAAATTGGAGACTCTGGGTTAACTATAGTAACACCTCCAGGCAATTTTATATCTGCACCTGTGACAACTTTAGATCCCTGTGCTTTGAGAGTTAATATAACTGGAGAATCTATAACAGCATCAAATCTCAAAGCTTTAATATTAAGGGTAACATCCAAAATATCTTCTAGAACATTAGGAATAGTAGTAAACTCGTGGCTTACTCCTTTAATACTATATCTAGTTACTGCGACCCCTTCTAATGAAGATAACATAACTCTTCTCAATGAGTTAGCAATAGTAACACCATATCCTGGGTTCAATGGCTCAATAGCATAGATAGCTTGAGATGGACTTATTTCTTGTACTAGTACAGCTGCTTTTGGAAGAATGATATAATTAGACATAAGAGTATTTGATTATTATTATCGGGAATAATACTGAATCACTAGAGCAATATCGAAGTTTTGACTCAACTCCTCAACTCCAGGAGTGTGAGCAACTTCAACAATTTGATTTTTTTTGTCCAAACTCAACCAAGATGGGAGGTCTGAATCTTTTAACTTATCCTTATATTCAGCAACTAGCTTTGATTTAGTGGCTGAATAATTGACTTTATCTCCTGTTTTTACCATAAAGCTAGGAATTGTAACTTTTTTACTATTAACCAAAATATGACCATGTAAAATCATTTGCCTAGCTTGGTCTCTAGTATGTGCCATATTGGCTCTATACACAACATTATCTAGTCTAGTTTCAAGAATTCTTAATAAAGCAGTTGGGGTAGGCTCAGCATCAGATAAAGCTTTCTCATAAAACCTTCGGAATTGTTTTTCACGAAGACCATATACATATTTTACTTTCTGCTTTTCTTGAAGTTGCTTTCCAAACTCAGAACTAGAACGACGTCGTTTAGCGCCATGAACCCCAGGGGCTTTAGCTAATCTTTCATCGGTAATTTTAACCTCCGGGAAGATTCTCTCTCCAAATTTTCTACAAATTTTAACTTTCTTGCGACTATACATATGCTCTTATAAAATTTATTATACTCTTCTTGGCTTGCGGGCACGAGTTCCGTTGTGTGGTACTGGCGTTAAATCCTTAATGGACACAATATTAAGGCCAGCTCCTGCCAAACCTCGAATAGAAGCTTCTCTTCCTGGACCAACACCTTTGATAATAACTTTAATGTCTTGTAGACCTGTTTTTTTAACTTTTTCTACTACATTTTTTGATACCATGGTAGCCGCGTATGGAGTAGCTTTTTTAGCACCCTTAAAGCCAAGAGCTCCAGAAGATGACCAGGCTAAAATATTGCCAGATAAGTCAGCTAGAGACACCATTGTGTTATTATAAGTAGAAACAACATAAGCAGTACCTCGAGAAATTTTCTTTTTTGAAGAAGTTTCCTTTACTCCTACTTTTAATGAAGATACTGAGTCTCCTTTTTGTGCTACACGCTTCTTTCCCATATTAAAGAGTTACTTAAATAATTATGTCTTCTCAACTTTTCGTCTTCCACTACCCATAGTACGAACTACATTTCCACGAATAGTTCTAGAGTTAGTTTTAGTTCTACCTTTGATTGGCAGTTTTTTGGTATGCCTACTTCCACGATATGAATTGATATCTTTGAGCCTCTTGATATTATTAGCAACCTCTCTTCTTAGATCCCCCTCAATTTTATAGTTTTTCTCGATACATTCTTTCAATAAAGAAATTTCTTTTTCATCTAAATTTTTTGCCTTCTTATAAGGGTCTACACCAGTTATAGCTAACACTTTTTGAGAACGAGTAAGCCCAACACCGTAAATATAGGTTAAAGCTATTTCAATGTTTTTATAATCTGGAATGACAACTCCTGCAATTCTTACCATAATTTAATTAAACTTATATTATCCTTGTCTTTGTTTGTGACGGGGATTGGCCTCACAAATAACACGAATTACTCGCTTTCGTTTAATAACTTTACACTTAATACATCTTTTCTTAACTGAAGCTTGAACTTTCATATAGCGTCTTAATTTCTCCTAGTAATTCTACCTTGTGCCAAGTTATATGTGCTTAACTCTATAGTAACCTTATCTCCAGGTAAAACCTTAATATAATGCATTCGCATTTTACCAGAGAGATGAGCTAAAACTTCTGAGTTGTTTTCTAATATAACACGAAAGGTTGTATTTGGCAAGACTTCGCTGACCACGCCCTCTTGAATTAGGAGGTTTTTTGAGCTTAAATCTTGACTTTCGGGCATAAATTATACAACTCTATATAAATGATATATGTTTTATTATATTCTATTCTAATTGTTTTGTCAATAGTGTGTACTATTCTTTACCTCTAATATAATTTCAAGTTCTTATATCCTATCCAGAAAACTAATCTTGATGAGTTTCAAAGAGATTATTTCACTCTTTTTCATAGTTAATTTATAACACAAGAATGTAGATTGTATTATTTAACTTCATTGAGATGACTATATTGAAATAAATATTTTTACTATTGCTTGAGTAGATAAAAATAAAACACCCTTCCTGCTCCTTCTTAACTCTGTTAGTATAAAGGGAGGTAAGAGTATTCTATCTGTCTCTATTTCTAACAATCTCTTTATATATTTTGAGATTATAAGAAAGTAGATATTCTTATCTAATCTTTGGCTAACGCCTGTTTGTTTTTGCTAAAGGTGCTAGTTTGTAAGTATTAATTTATTTATATTTTACTTAAACGATTATTTATATGAGTTTGTATTTATGATTGTAAAGATTAGAGCAAGAATTCAATCACAAGTATTTTTTATAACCATATTTAAACTTTATACTTGTGATTGTATGATTACTCTTTTACCTTACTTTTATATTTTATCAGAATAAACACTTACGTACTATAGGAGTTATCCACAATTATTGAATTTGATCTACTATGTATTTCATTGAGTCCTGAGAAGAAGCTATCAAAACATAATTTTCATAACTTGACACGTCGACAGAATCAGCTGGAGAAGTATAATTATAATAATAATTTTCAAAGGTTTTACCACCATTATTAGTTATGATAGATTTTTTTATCTCTGGAGTATTAACTATTCTAGATGGAATATTAATTGAAAAACCAGCTAAATCACGAGGTATGGAGTTAGTCCAATTTTCTACAAAACTTTTGGTATCTTGACCTTCTGCCAGGCCTAATACAGCTACCAATTTATATACTCCTTGCTGATTATAGGCGTACAATCTATAGTCAACGATGGTTTCGATAGAGGGAATAGTAAGACCCAATACATCGGCAATGTCTATCAAGGTAACTGGAGTATTATTTTTGGTGAGATTTAATTGTATTAAAGTATCTTTTTTATCTATTAATACTGTTGAAATAGTTCTTCGAATTGGCTCAGAGTCCACAAAAGCTATATCTACTACAGAATCCTGAGTTAATGAAGAAATAAATTCTGTACTTGGTTTTCCAGTCTCATTATCAGGGGTATTATCTGTGTTGATATCAGTATTATCTGCAATATTGGGAGCATTATTTGATATATTAAAGTAAAAGTATAATCCCCCACCAATAAGCCCTAGCAAGATTATAACTATGAGGGCAGAAAATAATCCTTTGCTTGATTTTTTTGGCTTTGGAGCTAGGGTATCATCTTGCAAATCAAGACTATTTATATCAAAGGCATTTGCCTGAGTATTAATCTCTGTTTTAATAGGTGCTGCTGGGTTGAGTTGATTAATAACGGGGCTAGATGGCAAAGCTTCTGTCGCTGGGTTTGTATTGTTTGAAATGATTGGTTTTTCTATAGGCAAATCTATACTGTCGTCTAAAATTGAAAGTCCAGATTTATTCTCAACAGAAGCTGTAGGAGCTGGTTTGAATGTAGAGTTATTACTCTGGGTGTTATTTGTGTTCATATTACTCCAAGAATAGCTTGGCTGCGTATTTGTTGTTGGAATGTCTTTTTTTTCATTCGTCGGCCTTGCTTGTACGAAATTTCCAGACTGCTGTAATCTGTCTTGAGGATTCGATTTGTTCATTTCCAAGTCAGTCTTGAGTGTTCTGAGATTTCCTGGAATTTGATTTTGATTTTGATCTGACATATTTTTATAGTTTATATATTTAATAATTATTCAAGATAAGGTATTAGGCTTATTCTACCATCTATATCTATTTTTTTAATTTTGACAGATATAATTTGATTTAATTGTATCACATCCTCCACATTATCGATATGTTTATCTGAAAGCTCTGAAATATGGATAAGTCCATCTATATTTCCTTTGATATTTACAAAGGCTCCAAATGGCATAATCTTGACTACCTTACCATCAAACACATCACCCTCTTTAGGCTCATATACTAAATCTAAAATTGTATCTTTAGCTTGCTTTACCTTTGCCGAATCTTCTCCAGTTACAAAAACATGGCCGTCATCTTCTATATCTATTTTGACACCTGTATCATCTATAATAGCATTGATTATTTTACCTCCTGCTCCAATCACATCTCTAATTTTATTCGGGTTAATCATAAATGATTCAATTTTAGGCGCGTATTTAGAAACTTCTTTTCTAGGCTCACTGATGGTCTGTGCCAAAGTATCAAGAATAGTAAGTCTAGCTGTTTTAGCATCCTCTAAAGCATCGGTTAACATTTCTGTTGACATACCCTTGCCTTTAATGTCCATTTGTATTGCATTAACTCCATTTTTAGTTCCTGCAACTTTAAAGTCCATTTCACCAAAATGATCTTCTAATCCCTGAATATCTGTCAAAATCTTATATTGTCCATCTTGTTCTAATATTCCCATTGCAATTCCTGCTACTGGGGCTATAATAGGAACTCCCGCTGCTAGTAAAGCTAAGGTTGAGGAACACACACTGGCCATAGAGGATGACCCATTAGAACCCAACACTTCTGTTACTATTCTAACGGTATAAGGGAATTCTTCTATGGATGGCAAAACACCTTCTAGAGCTTTTTCTGCCAAAGCTCCATGCCCAATCTCTCTTCTACCTGGACCTCTTAATTGCCCCACCTCGCCTACTGAAAATGGTGGGAAATTATAATGATGCATAAATCTTTTTTTAATTTCATCTTTCATCTCATCTATAATCTGAGCCTCTCCAGGAGAGCCTAAAGTTAAGACTGATAAGGTTTGAGTGGCCCCCCTATTGAATAGGGCTGAGCTATGTACCCGGGGCAAAATATCAATTTCAGAGCTTAACTCTCTAATTTGATTTAAAGCTCTTCCATCTGGCCTTAACTCTTTACTTAAAACACCCTCTTTAAAAACTAAATTCAACTCTTTGTCTAAAGTATATTCTACCAAATCTCTATACTCAGGATATGACTGATTTAACTCACTCAATAATTGACGATGTGCTTGCTTGGTAGTCACGGGAGCTCCATAAATAGCTGGCTCTAATCTACCCTTCACAATAGCCTTGATTTCGTTTATAATTTCTATATTAACTTCAGTACCAATCAAGTCTAACTTTGTAACTCCAAGCTCAGACACAATAGTATTTTGGAATTGAATCATTTTATCAATCTCCAAACTAACAGTATTGAAAGCCTCTAAAATAGCAGTCTCCGGGATTTGCTTACCACCAAACTCCATCATTACGAGACGTTTTTCAGCATTAAGAGTAATGATAGAATCAAAGTCTCCAACCTCTCTTTGCTCAAAAGATGGGTTTACAACTACCCCCCCATCAATAGAAGCAACTCTCAAAGCAGCTACTGGACCATCCCAAGGAATATCTGAGATAGACAATGCCAAAGATGCTCCAAATAAAGCTATAGCATCTGGATCATTGTGATCGTCCATTGATAGCGTAGTGACTATAACTTGAATTTCATTACGAAGAGAATGGTCAAAAAATGGACGTATAGCCCTGTCAACCAACCTACCTGTCAAGATAGATTCATCGCTTGGCCTTCCTTCTCTTTTAACAAAACGACTACCTTTTATTTTGTTATTGGCATAAAATTTTTCTTGATAATCTACAAATAATGGTAAGTAATTGGAACTGACTGGCTTGCTTGACATTACCGCAGTGACCAATACAGTTGTCTCGCCCAAAGAAACCATCACAGATCCATTAGCTTGCTTGGCTAATTTACCAATTTCTACTTTGAGAGTTTGTCCTGCTATTTGTGTTTGATATGTTTTAAAAGTCATAGTGATGGGTTGCAATTATGCTCTCAGCCCAAGTTCCTTAACTGTTTTTTCAAATAAATCAAAGTTTGTTTTCTTCAAATAAGCTAAAAGCTTTTTTCTCTGAGAAACCAATTGAATCAAACCTTTTCTAGAGTGAAAATCTTTGCGATTTACTTTTAAGTGTTCAGTTAAATATAAAATTCTCTCTGTAATCAAAGCAATTTGCACTGGAGATGAACCAGTATCTACTTCGTGGGTTTTAAATTTACTAATAACTTGCTCTTTTGAGGCTGAATTTAACATAGGATTAAAATATATTATCTTAGTAGTTGATATAACTATAGCATAATTTGAATTTTATTGCAAGAGTATGTATGAGATGAGGAAACGGTAAACAAAAGGCTGTCTTCACAAGAAAGTCTCGCCCAAACCAAAAAGCCCTCTATTTAAGGAGAGCTTTTGGCAGTGTTTAAAATATTATTTAGACCACTTAGCCTTACTGGCATTCCAAGCTCCAATACCTCCACGAGAGATTTTGAAAGCCATGGCCTCAACATTGGTTTTGGCATCAAACGGAGTGACCCATTCTCTACCCATTTGTCTCAATGTTCCAGCCCAAGTACCTCGAATGAACTGCCCACAGCCAGAAGCGGTAGAGTTTTTATTCTTAGCTAGAGCATTACCTCCAGACTCCGACTTGATAATTCTAGTCATCAAATCAGCGTCAACTCCGTATTTAGCAGCCATCTCAGGCACATAATCAAAACACGAACCTTGCTCTGGGATATTACTTAACTCGGCTTCTACTGAAGCATAAAAGGCTTTTTTGGTCTGTGGTGTCACTTGAGCTTGCTTAGGTTTCTCAGGCTCAGGTTTAGGTGTGATAATAGTTTCAACTGGATTAACTCCATTGATAACTGAAGTGGTTGATTCAAAATCAAAGGAACTAGCAACCACTGGCTGAGTATTGGTTGGAAGAACTCCCGTAACACCAACGATCACAGCCATTACAATATATAATATATCCATCAAATGGGATAACTGATAACTTCTCCCAAACTTCAGTCAAAAACAGTGTAGACAAATATAAAATAGGTCTTATATTTGAGAGATGGAAAAGATAATATCATAAAATTGACAAAATGTCAATATATAGTACAATATATGGAATAAGCCGAGGTGGTGGAATTGGTAGACACGCATGCCTTAGGAGCATGTATCTTATGATGTGGAGGTTCGAGTCCTCTCCTCGGCACAAGCATTAGAATATAAGTAAAAACAACCCCTAATATTAATTTAACCTTTTCATGTTATTCATTAAAATACTTTTGATTCCGGCATTATCAAGAGTGCTGGATATAACTGAGAGCCCTAAATTGTGTGCAATAATATCAACTTTAGTTTTTTTTGTACCAAGAATATTTGGAATATTAAATGAAGGGATTTTAGAAGATATTTTAATCGCATCTTTTATTATAACCCCCATAATATTCCTTATTCATTGGGCATATTTTGCATTATTATATAGATTTAATGATACCATTTTTATATATTTATTAATCATGGCTTTAGGAATTTTCTTTTTACCTTTATAAACACTGACTATAATTAATTATAAGGTTTTTCTTTTTACCTTGCTTTTTTGGAGAAAATTCTTTATAATTAAGTTTAGTATTGTATACAATAATTAATATGGCGACAAAAAAACTAATTCAGGTAGATAGTGTGTCCAAGTATTTTAACTTACAGAGTAAAAATACTAGTCGCTCTGGGGGGCAAATGGATGGCTTTCAGTCTTTTAAGACTACAGCTGCCCATGTGCTCAAAGATATTACTTTGGATATTACCGAGGGTGAGTGGATTGGTGTTATTGGTAAAAATGGTAGTGGTAAAAGTACTTTTTTGAAGCTTTTGGCTGGGATTCATACTCCGGATCAAGGTAGTGTAATGGTTGAGGGTTCAGTTTTACCCTTTTTTGGTCCTGATGAAATGCTTCATCCAGAGGGTAGGGCTGAAGACGCAGTGTTGGTAAAAGCTTTACAAGTTGGATTGCCAAGAGAAGATATTGCTAAAATTTATAATAATATTATTAATTTTTCAGAATTGCACGATTTTACTTCTCAGAAAATAAAATTCCTCTCTACTGGGATGAAGACCAGGCTTATCTTGGGGCTAATTCTCAATATTAATGCTGATATTTATCTTTTTGATGAGATTCCAGCCACTACTGATGCTGATTTCCAAACTAAAGTTAATAATCGTCTACAAAGATTAAAGCAAATGGGCAAAACTGCTATTATTGTAAGCCATAATATGGATGAAATTCAGCAACATTGCAATAAATGTATTCTTTTGCACAAAGGTGAATTGGTAGCTTATGATAATACTGATACTATTTTGAGATTATATAATCAGATGTAATTGAGAGGATTGCTTAACTCTAGTCTTGTAATAGTTTGTCAATTTCATGTCTAAAACCTTTTATGGTTCTAAAGTCGCGATAAATAGATGCAAACCTAATATAAGCAACCTCATCAAATACCTTTAAATGCTTCAAGACTGTATCTCCAATTTGTTTGGTCTGTATCTCTTTTGGGTCTCTTTTGAATAAATCTACTTCGATCTTTAGTATAAAGTCTCGGATTTTATCTTGTGTAAATGGTCTTTTGTGCAGAGAGATTGAGACGGCTTTGAGTAACTTTTCAGTGCTATACCTTTCTTTTACTCCTGACTTTTTGATAACCATTACATCCAAGACCTCTCTTGTCTCGGCTGTGGTAAATCTATATTGGCATTTTTCACAAATTCGTCTTCGTCGCACCACCATATCATCACGAGATAATCTAGAATCTGTAATACGCGTGTCTATATGTGAGCATTGTGGACATTTCATTTTTTTGATTTGAAGCTAGCTTTTTTGGTGGACGATTTAAGAAATGGAAAAAACAATACGGGTGAAATGGTCCAGAAAATTTGAAAGGATTCTTTACTAAATAAGGATTGTTCGATTATATTTAAAATTGATTTATCCTGAGTTTTGATTACACTTAGGATATTAACAAGTAGTAGTCCTACTACTGAGACTCCAAATAACATATTCCTCCATAATGGTTTTTTGGCAATACTAAGATTGGATGAAAGTGCTGAGCTTTGTAAGACCCAATTTATAATGATAGTTAAAGCTAAAAATAATACAGCATCCCCCGGTAAATTAATAATTTTTGGGATTTCCCAAGGATATATATTAGATAAAACTTGAGTAATATATAGAGCGATAGCTAAAATATAAATATTCTTTACTCCTTTATTATAAATATAAAAAGACAACCCTAGAACTAATACTATACTAATGAATATATCTCCCGAGATTGAGCTCCAGGTTACTTTGCCAAATAGAGGTTCTAATGTATCCATATTTTTATATTTAAACTATATTTCTTATTATATCACATTCCTTCAGATTGCAAGTCTTTTAATAATTGTTGGGCTCGGCGAGAAATATGCCGTGGAGTTGTGATTCTGACTGTCACATACATATCTCCATTGCCTCTTCCTTGTAAGTGTGGCATACCTTTCTCACGAAGTCTAAAAACTTCTCCTGATTGGGTGTGTTTTGGGATTTTTAAATTCAATTCTCCAGACAAAGTTTCTATATCTACATCTTCACCTAATACGGCTGTGGTATACACTATATCTTGAGTCACATAAATATCATCTCCCCGTCTCTCGAACTTTTTGTGAGGTTTGACAGAGATATGAATATAAATATTTCCATTAGCTCCACCATAAGGAGCAGCTTCGCCTTCACCTCGCATCTCTAAAGTCTGCCCATTGGAAATTCCTTTTGGTATCTCGATTTTGATAGATTTCTTTTGTCGCTTGACACCTGTTCCTTGACAGCTTTTACAATTAGATTCTGGAATTGTACCTTTGCCCTGACAAGTACTACAAGTAACTCGCTGATTAAAAGTCCCTAACATAGTCCTTACCTGTTGCTCTACAAAACCATTTCCACGACAAGTCGGGCATTGTTTGGTCTTTTTATTTTGAGCTCCTGTACCATCACAAGCTTCACAAGCAGTATTAAGATCTAAATCTATGGTTTTTGCAATTCCCGTATAGGCCTCTTCTAAGCTAATGTCTACTGCTATTTCAATATCTCGTCCACGAGCCTGCCTCCTGGAGCCGCCTCTGGCTCCCCCAGCTCCGAATACATCAGAAAATACATCCTCAAATCCACCTCCCCCAAAAATATCATCAAAAGAAAATCCCTGAGATCCTCCTCCAAAACCAGAAAATCCTCCAGCCCCCCCTGTTGCTTGTTGATAACTTGACCCAAATTGATTATATTGTTGTCGCTTTTGAGGGTCACTAAGAGTCTGATAAGCCTCATTAACCTCTTTGAATTTAGCCTCATCTCCACCTTTTTTATCTGGGTGATAAGTATGAGCTAATTTACGATAAGCCTTCTTGATCTCAGCTTCACCCGCATCTTTGGACACCCCTAATATTTGATAATAATCTCTTGCCATTACACTTAATATTTAATCATTTTATACAAATTATTATACAATATTAGCACTAATCTGTACAGAGTGCTATTTTGATGTTGTAGTATAAAACATATCGTAAAAGTGTTAAGAAAGTAAATGTTTTATACTACAAACTCAAAGTTTCTTTGTCTGCTGACTTAATACTTAATTTTACTAGATTAAATTTGAGGCTATAATATTTTATAAAATTGGTCATAATTCTAATTCCAATTTGGAATATTCCTATAAATGGTAAAAAGCTCAAAAACACTATTAGAGAGACTACTATACCCCAGAGTGGGCCACTCATCCAAGGAGCGATAAATTTATTGACATAAGTTATAAAAGCTTGAATAACAGGGGTATCTTTATTAATAGAAATATCAAATCTATCTGATAAATTATTTATTTGATTTTGAACAACTGTATCTCTACTAATACCTCTTGCGTCTATATTTTGAGATTCAATTTGCGACTCTAATTGGTCTGAGACATAGTTTCCAACGGAAATATTAGGATCAAAGTCTGGAACAATGTCTTGAATAATAGGAACCCAAGTTTGAATTTGACTATTTAGAAAAGATTTATCTAAAACAATACCGTTGGGATTAGTACGTATTGTATTGCCATAAATAAAGACCGAGGTTAATAACATTAGCCAGACTATTATTCCTTTGGTATGAGGTAAAATTATGGTTTTGACCCGGAATTTAATATGATCACTAGCACTTTCATCAATATCTTTAATGGCTCTAGATAGTGTTTTGATACCTAGAATTAAAGTAAAAGCTATTATTAGAGCAGTCATGATATCAAATAAAAAGCCTATTACAATCAATGGTAAGATTTGTAAAAGTATAAATTGAATATTATGGGTAGAGCCTCTATCAATACAACCATAATATGATAATGTTGATATATATAAAACTCCAAAGAAACCAGCTAGACTCCCACCTAGGATAACTGGAATATTACCAATCACTGAGTTAGCTATAATAATAGCAGTAATCCAGAGTAAAAGACTTATACTAGATTCTATGATTAATGATTTTTTATGCTGCATATATTTTATTTATCGTGAAAATTGTTTTTCAAACCAGTCTCTATCTAATTGTACATAGTTGGTCTACCATGACAGCAGGCAAAGCCAAAATCTGTCTTGGCTGCAGCCTGAATCAATGCTTCTATTTCTGATTGTGTCATACTATAGCCTGCTTTGATGGCTGATTTACAGGCTATAGTTTTCAATAATTCTACTCTCAACTCAGATAATTCCATAGTATGACCTCTGTCTTGAATTTGTGCAATTATTGTTTTGATATGTTCTTCCGCTTTTTGTGTTTTGGCAAGGAAAACGGGTATTGCTCGAATAATAATCTCACTGGCTCCAAAATCATCTACTTCAAATCCTGGGAGTTGAGCTAAAACTTCTATCGCCATATCCTTCTCAGATTGAGGGACACTGATTGCAATTGGGAATAATAGGGCTTGAGATTTAATTGACTCTTCTTGATTCATCAATTGTTCCAAAATAACCTTCTCATGCACAGCATGCTGGTCTAAAATCATAATTCCGTTTTGATTGGGATAGACTATATAGGTGTCAAAAATATGTAGAAAATCCGGTTTAATGGTGTCAGCCTCTAATAATTCCCTAAACTTTGGCTGTATAGTATGAAAATTATATTGAGCTTTTGGGATTTGTTTGGGGGAATATTGAGACATATTCATCTCAGCCACTTGAGGGTTCTGATAGGTCTTGACAGAGTCATTATATGGTTTAAACTTATAGTTTTGAGTCTGATTAAATTTTGGGCTTGAATTGTCTGGATTTGAATTAGTTGGAGTGGATTGTGGTTTTAAAACAACATCAAAAGCAGACTTCTGCAGAGTATCACGGATTAGATATTTGACAGTCTGGAACACCGCTCTATCATCAGTGAATTTGACTTCAGTTTTGCGAGGATGCACATTGACATCGAGTTCTTGAGGCGGGATAAAAATAGACACAAAGGCAAAAGGATAATGCCCAACCTCCAACATAGTGTCAAAACCTTGCTGAATTGCCTTATTAATAAGTGGTTGTATTACGGGTCGATTATTGATAAAAATATGATATTGAGGTGATTTTTTGGAAATTCTAGGATGACCAATATACCCAATAGCTTTGAGATTATGTTTTTGAGAGTCTAGTAATAGCACGTATTCTGGCTCTTGCACCTTTAGTATATTGATGGTTCTAGTTAATAAATCGCTTGTCTTGACATTGATTAGTTCTCTGTTTTGGGATTTATAGATAAAGGACACTTCTGGATTGACTAGAGCTATTTCTTCTATAATTTTAGTAATATGGGATAATTCAGTGGCATTGGTCTTGAGGAATTTTTTGCGGGCAGGAACATTATAGAATAAATTTCTGATTACAAGAGTAGTCCCTGTATTAGCTTTGGCTACTGCTTTTATCTCAGATGTATGCGGATTATAAAAATATCCGGTTTTATCTACCTTAGTTTTAGTTACTAATTCCACTTGGGATACGGCTTGAATACTAGACAAAGCCTCACCTCTAAAACCCATAGTAACTAGAGTTTGTAAGTCCTCAATTTGATTAATTTTACTAGTGGCATGCCTTTTGAATAAATTCTCAAAGTCATCTTTATCAATCCCAGAGCCATTATCTTTGATAATAATCTCCGTCAAGCCAGCATCTAGAATTTCAATCTGTATATCAGTCGCTCCAGCATCTATAGAGTTTTCAACCAATTCCTTGACAATAGAGGCTGGTCTCTCGACCACTTCTCCAGCGGCAATTTGATTAATAATATTTTTTGGTAACAAATTTATCATAGAGGGTTGTTTTTTTGTAATTCATCTAATATGGCTATCGCCTGTATTGGAGTTATATCATCCAGATTATAGGAGTGTAAGTTTTGTATGAGATTTTGGTATTGCTCTGTCTGTTGATTACTTGCTTGTATCTGTATATTATTAGTGTTTGTGATTTCTAAGAATGATAATTGAGATTTTTTCTGCTCATATTGTATGAGAGCACTCTTTGCTAATTCTAACACATCTAGCGGGAATCCCGCTAATTTAGCAATAGCAATTCCATAACTTTTATCCGCGCCCCCTTGTTCTATACGATGTAGGAATATGATATCCTCTGTATTATCTTGTATTATCACCTGATAATTCACCACTCCTATCAACTCTGTTTCTAGAGTCAATAATTCATGATAGTGAGTAGCAAAGAGAGTTCTTGCCTTAATTGTATTATGAATGTACTCAATCAAGGCTTTGGATATGCTCATCCCATCATAGGTGGAAGTTCCTCTACCGACTTCATCCAAAATAATCAGACTAGACTTGGTGGCATTATGTAGAATATTAGCAACTTCCAACATCTCCACCATAAAGGTACTATGCCCCTCACTCATATTATCCGAGGCTCCGACTCGGGTAAAAATTCTGTCCACCACACCAATCTCAGCACTACTAGCTGGGACAAAGTACCCAATTTGAGCCAAAAGTACTATCAAAGCCAGCTGCCTGATATAAGTAGACTTGCCTCCCATATTAGGTCCTGTGATTAACATCAAAGAATGATCCGGCTCTGCTAATTTACAATCATTAGCTACATATTCGCTGATTAACTGCTCTAGCACTGGATGCCTACCAGCTTCTATATACAGATTTTGGTTTTTACTGATTTTAGGACGAATATACTTCCAATCCAGAGCTAATTTGGCTCCTGCCTGAATACAATCAATATAGGCAATGGTTTTGGAAATTATGTAAATTTTCTCCGCCTCGGCTATAATAGCCTGTCTTAAATCTTCAAAAACAATTTGCTCTAAATTAAGTAGTTCTGCTTCTGAACTTAGAATTTTCTCTTCAAACTCCTTGAGTTCCGGGGTAATATATCTCTCAGCATTAGCTAGGGTTTGTTTTTTGATATAGTTTTCTGGTAGAGCTTGATTTTTATAAGCATTGCTAATCTCTATATAATAGCCAAAAACTTTATTATATTTAACCTTGAGAGAATTAATACCTGTCCGTGCCTGCTCCTGAGCCTGCAATTCCAAGAGATACTCTTTACCTCCTTGACTTAAATTTAATAATTCATCTATATCTTGCCTATAGCCTCGGGCTACAAATCCTCCATCCCGAGCTAAAATTGGCACATTTTCTTGTAAGGATTTTTGTAATTCTTGCCTTAAAGATTCTAGTTTTAATAGAGCTTTTTGAGCGGGCTTGACATAAGAGCCCTGATCTAACTCTAGAGCCGAGGCAATAGTGTCAAAGCTTTTGGATAATAACAACATATCCCGAGGACCACCCACATTGCTAGATAGTCTAGCTAAAACCCGCTCAATATCTGCAATTTGGGGCAAGAGTTCTCTTATCTGAGTGATTGAATTGGGGTTGTCTAGATAATTCTGTATATGCTCTTGACGAGTGTAAATAGACTTGATATCTAGGAGTGGGGACAATACCCAAGACCGTAGCATTCTACCTCCTAGAGGGTTTTTGGTATAATTAATAGCCTGATAAAAAGTCTTGCCCTTTTGGCTCGCTCTTGGAAGTTGAAATAATTCCAAATTTTGAATAGTTTGGATATCTAATCGCATATATTGAACTAGAGAAATTGGCTTTAATCTTGTAATATGCTTTAAATCTTCTTGCTGAGTATAGGTAAGATAAGCAAATAAAGCCCCAGCCGGAGATAATCTCATATCATCAATCTCAAAGCCAAAACCGGTCATACTACTAATTCCAAAATGCTTAGTCAGCACCTCAATTGCTCGCTCGAGTTGAAAATTCCATTTAGACTCAGTTACAATTCTAATATTTAATTTTTGTAGCCTTTCTAAAAGCGAGCTATTTTCTGGAAGGATAATCTCTTTAACTTGTTTGGATTGCAAAATATCTTTGAGCTCTGACTCCATAAATTCACCAACCTCAAAAAGCCCAGTTCCTAAATCAGCCAAAGCCAAATATACTAGCCCCTTATATGTGCTGATGCTAGCTATATACCTTGATTCGGTAGCCTCTATATCCAGTAGAGCCGTCCCCGGAGTAATCACTTTGACCACTTTGCGTCTCACCAAACCCTTGGTATCCTGAGCTGAGCCTTGTTGCTCACATAAAGCCACTGAATAACCCGCCTTGATTAGTTTCTGAATATACTGTGTAGATGAGTGATAAGGCACACCACACATCGGAACACTACCGTCTACTGTGTTTTTCCTGGCAGTTAAGACCAAGTCTAGAATAGGAGCTGCTAACTTCGCATCCTCTGCAAACATCTCATAAAAATCTCCCAGCCGAAAGAACAAAATATCATTGGGATAATCTTTTTTTATTTCATAAAACTGAGTCATCATCGGCGAGGGCATATCGACACATCCTTAAAATATATATTATTTTATATTAATTATATCAAATTTACGATAATTAGTCGAAAAAAAATCCCCCGCATCGCACGCGGGGGGGAAGGATTGGGTGATTAAATATCTTCTCTAAGCCACAATGAAAGTAAATACGCTAAAGCTGCTTCTTTATGTTGATGTTTAGGCTCGAAGCTACGAGACACAGCACTTAACTGTCTATTTGCTGCAGACAGATCAACATCAACTCTAACTACTTCTGGTTGGAGTTCTACACAATTAAAGCAGGCATGTGATGCAAGTTCTTCAAAACCACTATTACCATCTCTGAACTGTTCAGGAAGATCCTGCCATTCAGGAATCAAAATGCCAATTACATGAGCAGGAAACGCATAATTAACCTGATCGACAATAATCGGGTTTTTCCATTGCTTATCTGACACAAACCCTCCTCAGGGTGGAAATTTGACTCTAGATCTCTCTAGAGCCTGGACAAAATGAACATATCATATTTTACCGCTTTTGTCTATACTTTTGTGAATACAAACCCTCTACTGAACATATACCCACATCGTAGGGCTAAGCTTTCAGTCGCCTGTGCTTTATAAAGACTATCTATCTATTTTACCTATTATAAAAAATAATTAGCACCAGACATATTGCCTGGTGCTTTTAGAAAAATTTAGAAAATGGGGGTGAAGGCATTGATTCTTCCCATAGTTGTTGGTAAGACAGGGTCTACCAAGCTAATGTAGGAATACATATGTCACAAGTGACCTTAGGAACGGAGCCGCCTCCTTCGCCTCAATACCTTCAAAATAATTATAGCTCAATACAAACTATCTGTCAACTTTATGTATTGAGCTATCAAATAACACCTCTCGTAGGGGCGACCTTGCAGTCGCCTGTGCTTTGTCTCCCTTCGGAGGGACGAAAGCTCCCCCAAGGGAGGACAGCCTATTGTCCCTCGCTGGCGAGGGGGTGCCACGAAGTGGTGGGTGTGGACGGGCGACTGAAAGGTCGTCCCTACGAACACAACAACCTCAACTCCGTCAAGTAAGCCTACCGCCCCTCAATTTATCTCCCGTAGGGAGAGCTGGGGATTAAAAAACAGTCCAAGCGGACTGTTTCTCTATTGGTACTAGGAGAGGGACTCGAACCCTCACAGTGTTTAATCACCGACGGATTTTAAGTCCGTTGCGTCTACCATTCCGCCACCCTAGCTAGTGTTTCATTATTGTACCTTATTTTGAGAAAATTGACAAGACATCACAATTATAAATTTATTTTCGCATATCAACCCAATGTTCTACGTGGAACAATTTAGTCAAGCCCCTCTAATATATTAGGGAAAAACTTAATCCAACTTTTTTTACAACAATTATCCACAATACAGGCAACCGCATCAATTGTAATATCCATATTGGCGTATTTCTGCTTCTGGACATATAATTGTGCTCCTAGTTTGAGATGGGTAACCTTCCTTGGAGTGATGTTATATATTGGAAATTCTAAGTTATCCCCAAGTTTTCCACATTTATACACAGTCTTCACCTCTATGATGTGAAGAACTTTATCCTTAGTGGCCACAATATCTAATTCCGACAACTTACCCAGCCTTACATTTTGGTCTATAATATTAAATCCTTTAGATATAAGAAATCTAATCGCCAGACGCTCACCCAGACTACCTTTGTTTTTTGTATCCATATTGTAGAGTGTACCACTCTACAGCAATAATTAATAGTAGCGACAGCATTCCTATCGCTCCAATTTCAGCAAACAACAGAAGGGGCACATTATGCACCGGCTCATATTGCCAGAACTCTCTATTGTCAGGCAAATTCGAAACATACTGTCCCAGCCCAACACCAATCCACAAATTAGACTGCACCATCGCAAAGGCATCTTGCATATAAATCAATCTTTTTATAACAGTGTCTATAAGTTGACTATAAGGAAATGCCCATAAAATTATGACTCCAGCCACCATACTAATATCAAATACAAGTCTTGATAAGGATTTTAATCTACTTTGAAATTGTTCCACGTGGAACAATGACTTCCTAATTAATAATGTCAACCAAATGAAATCTAGTGACAAGAGTAGTATAAAAGCTAGTTTGGAGAAGCTAAGAATTATTAAAATATGAAGTGCAAGTATAGAAATTACATTAAAAGATGGAGAAAATTTTACAGCCTTACCATATATCAGTTGAAGCCCAGTAAACACACTGATCACAATGACCTGTATGGAAGTTAAGATATAATGATCTACTGCCCCAGCAAGAATAAGCGCAATAACATAGATTCCAATAGATAGCTTTTTCTTAAACATCTTGGCATATAGCAGGAGTAAGGCTAAAATTCCGGCAAAAGCCAAAATATTAGGGTGTGGAAAAGTTCCATACCCCCTGATAATTACATTATCTAATATACTGACCTTTGCTATTCCGGAAATTTCTGGGGACAATGCCGGCTCAATCACTACTGGCAGACCTATGTTTCGCTGAAACCATACTTGCATTATCACAATCAAAGCTTGTCCCAACATACCAATAATAAATCCTTTAACAATATAGCTAATTTCCTGCTTAAAAGATCCAAGCTCTCTTATATACCAAATTAAACTAATCCCGAGATAAAATCTCAATCCCCAAAACCAAGTTATCAAAGGGTGCTGAACCCATAATAATTGCAGAAAAGTCCAAAAAAACAAAGTTATCCATAGCTTATCCACAATTTTAGAGCCACTAAGCGGAAATCTTTTAGTTTTCCAAAATAAAGACACGCAAATTAAGGCCAAAATCAAATCTAGGCTATGTAAATATATGGTAGTATAAGGAGAGTTTGTATTTCTAATTGTATACTCAAAAAGAGTGGTTCTGATTAAAAAAGGTAAGCTAACTCCTATTATTGTATATATAAATAATTTAATTTTATTCTGCATTTCTTTTCTTTGTCTATATTCAGTCCTTGCCAGTAATTAGAGAATAATATATATTTATATATGTGTGTGTATGTATTATAATCATATCATATCGTGTTTTGTGGATAAGTTGGGTATAAGTGCTAGTTATGCTCAACTTATCCACAATTATTATTAAGTTAAGGCTATGTCACATAAAAATATAGTGGTTATAGGAGGAGGAACAGGCTCTTTTATTGTATTATCTGGATTAAAGTTATTTAGCAATCTTAACCTACAAGCCATAGTCAATATGGTAGATAATGGCGGCTCTACTGGGAAATTAAGAGATGAATTAGGAGTATTACCCCCAGGAGATATTAGACAATGTCTCGTAGCTCTAGCTGAATCACCAGAAATTCTACGAGAATTATTTAATTATAGATTTGACTCTGGTGAATTAAGTGGGCACAATTTTGGAAATTTATTTTTATCAGCCTTAGAAAAGATTACAGGAAATTTTGAAGAAGGTGTCAAGACTGCTAGTGATATATTGTCTATTAAGGGAGAAGTCATCCCGGTCACCACAGATAATATTAATCTATCTATAACCCTAGAGAATGGGACAGAATTGTTGGGACAAACTAAAATGCACGATGCTCCAGAATATTTACAATATCCAGTCAAAGAATTAAAATTAATACCTAAAGCAAAGCTAAACCCTAGGGCTAAAAAAGCTATTATGGGAGCCGATAGTGTGATTATAGGACCGGGGCTATTTTATGGTAGTTTATTGCCCAATTTGATAGTCCCAGGGATGAGCGAAGTTTTAGCTAAAACTAGGGCTCAGATTATATATAATGTAAATCTGATGTCTAAAGTCGCTGGACATAAACAATGGTCAGTAGAAGAGCATATTAGACAGCTTAATAAATTTATCGGAGCTGAGGTGATAGACATAGCTCTATATAATACCACTCAACCCGATCCAAAATTGGTAGAAAAGTATAAAGAAGAAGGGGAACCTGTTGTCAAGGCTAATAAATCTAATAAAGTCGGCAAAACCAACCTTATCGGAGCTGATTTAATAGCTGATAGTATATTTATCAACCCCAACAAAAAAGACCCTCTCAGAAGGACTCTTATCCGTCACGACCCCCTCAAATTAGCCGAAGCTTTGTATAGATTGGTGTAATTATAAATTATTTTGTTGTCGCCTTAAATTCCCCTCTTGAGAGAACATTTTACTTCTCGTAGGGGCGACCTTTCAGTCGCCTGTAGCATTTGTACTTCCAAAACCAAAACAGATTGTATAAAAAAAGCCCCCGAACGAATCGGGGGCTGGGGGGGTAGAACTGGTGGAGTAAAGTCACACCTCAGGGAGATTGGTGGACTGGGCAGGCGGGTTGTTGTGGCCGAAGATAGCGCCGAGGAGATCGTCAATTTCTTCGCCGGACATTCTTTTGGGGTCAAAGAAGGTCACACAGATTCCACCTTCATCTTGAAAGGTGTCGGGGGGTGGGATAGATTGTGTCATGTGAAACACTTTCTGAACTCCATCAATATATCAAAAGAACTTTATTTTGTCTAGATATATATCTCATCTTATTCAGCATTCCACCCCGGCCAACAAAGTTGCCCACCCCTCAAGAGGGGAGTTTTTCGTACAGTGCATTTCTATATATTCCCCTCTTGAGGGGTGCCGTAGGGTGGGGTGGAATACCAGGCGACTTATAGGTCGCCCCTACGAGAATAATGTTGAGAAAAATAAAAAAACAGCACCCAGACATTTGCCAGGGTGCTTTTGATGAATTGGGTGGGAAGTATTGAGGAAGAGGTTTTAGACCCTCTTTAGCTGTGAAATCCGCTAGAGAGTTGATACCATCTACCTTGGTGAGCTTTTATTCTCACCAACTAGCTGAGGACAACCTCTAGCCCCAGGAAAAAAGGCTCAAGGGCCTCTGCACTGTGTGGATCACACTAGGAAACTGACACGCTTCCTGATCTTGGTGAGCTTTCACCCCACCAACTAACCGAGAAACACAAAGCAGCTCCTAACTCGATGAGAGTAGCCACCCCCAACGGGGCAAAAAACACTTCCCAATAAAAGTATATCAAATTCAAAATACTTGTCAATATATTGTATGAGATGAGGAGATGGTGGTGGATTTTGTATTAGAGGTTTTATCCCTACCCATTTAAAGAACGTATATAAAAATTTCAAAGCACTTGCAATTTAAGTTATAATCTGTTATTTTGGTGTTGATCTGTGATGTTCTTTTTTATGGGAAAACTCTCAAAATTAAAAGAAAATGTACTGACAATTTATGGTGGAGCAGAAGAACTTAAAAATACAATATCCGTTTTCGCTTACTTGTGCTTACAATATTTAGTGTTAAAAATAAGTCCCCAAATATACAATAAATTAGCTTCGTTCAGAGCTAGACTAAGTATACGAAGTCGCAGATAAACCCTCCACAACAAAAGTCCTCCTCCGTCACCTTACGGTGACACCTCCCCCAAGGGAGGACAACCTATTGTCCCTCGCTGGCGAGGGAGTACCACGAAGTGGTGGGTGTGGACGGGCGACTGAAAGGTCGCCCCTACATTAAATCAATGTCGGCGGGGTCGCCGACTCTACAAAATCACACTCCCAGCCCCACCTCGTGGGGCTTTTTTATTTTTATCTATTTGATCGTTTACGCTCATTAGAATCTAAAATTCTCTTACGAATTCTCAAACTCATTGGAGTAACCTCGAGGAGCTCATCATCCGCCAAATACTCAATACTGGCCTCTAGAGACATATCTTTTGGAGGGGCGATAAAAACACCGTCATCCGACCCGGAAGCCCTCATATTGGTCAATTTTTTAGCCTTAATAGGGTTTATCTCTACATCTTGCTCTCGATTAGACTCTCCCAAGACCATTCCTGGATAAACCTCAATCCCATCTGAGACAAAGAACACCCCTCGGTCTGAAGCTCCATCTAGAGCATATTTGGTAATTTTACCTAGTTCCAGAGACACAATAGATCCAGTAGATCTACCCTTGCCGCTAGACATTCTTGGACCATATTCCAAGAATGAACCATTCATAATCACGGTCCCCTTAGACAAAGTCAACAATACACTTCTGAGTCCAATCAAATTCTGAGTAGTGATTTTATACTCTATATGAGACTCATTATGCTCATTTATTTCCATATTAACTAATTCTCCCTGTCTTTTATTAACCGCTTCGATGATTTTACCGCTATACTCCTCAGGAACATCTAAACTCAATAACTCATAGGGCTCTTCTATCGCACCATTATTTTCTTTCAAAATTACCTGTGGCCTCCCAACTGAGAATTCATACCCCTCTCGTCGCATAGTCTCAATCAGAACAGCCAAATGAAGCTCCCCACGACCAGCCACTAATAATTTGTCAGGGCTATCGGTATCCTCAACTCTTAAACTAATATTAGTCTCTTGCTCCTTATATAATCTATCTCTTATCATTCTGGAAGTAGAATATTTCCCTTCTTTTCCAGAAAAAGGACTATCGTTAATTGCAAACATCATCTGCAAGGTAGGACTTTCCACCTCTACTGGAGCAATTTGGACGGGGTTTTGAGAGTCGGCAATAGTATCTCCAATTTCAATACCTCCAATTCCTGCAATAACCGCTATATCTCCTGCAATTAATTCATCTGTATCAATAAGGTCCATACCGCTATATCGAAGCAAGCTTGTAATAGTATTTTTGGTCTGATTACCAGCTTTATCAATACGCACCACTGACATACCTTTAACTATTTTCCCAGCATCAATTCTACCTACAGCCATAGTCCCTTTGAACTTATCAAATTGAAGATTCAAGGTAAGCATACGGAAAGATTCTTCAATCGGAGAAGTAGGAGCTGGAATTTCATTAACAATAACTTCGAATAATTCGGTCAAATCCTTACCTGTTTGATCAATTTCGAGAGACGCAGAGCCATTGATAGCAGAAGCATATACAATAGGGAAATCTAATTGTTTATCATTGGCATTAAGTGTGACAAATAAATCAAAAGTCTTATCTACTACAGAGTCAGGACTAGCATCAGGGCGGTCAATCTTGTTAATCACCACCACTACTCGAAGACCTAGAGCCAGAGCTTTTTTGAGCACAAATTTGGTCTGAGGCATTGGACCTTCCTTAGAATCTACCAATAAAAGAGCTCCATCAGCCATTTTGAGCACTCGCTCCACCTCACCACCAAAATCAGCATGGCCGGGAGTGTCAATCAAGTTAATAGTATAATCCTTATAGCTAACTGAGGCGTTCTTGGCTCTAATAGTAATCCCTTTTTCTCGCTCCAAATCCATAGAATCCATTACCCTCTCCTGTACCGCCTGATTCTCTCTAAAAATCTGAGTTTGATGTAAAATAGCATCCATCAAAGTAGTTTTCCCATGGTCAACATGAGCAATAATAGCAAGATTACGGATATGTGAATTCATATGATTGTATAGTTAGGAGACAAGTAGGTTTGTATAATTGAACTATTGTACCTGAATATTGATAAAAAAGCAAATGTAGACAATATAATACCAAATCTTTTGAGTTAATTTGTCAACTCTTGACAAATACAAACAACTATTATAATATAATATTCTGCTTAAGCAACAATATAAGTTTCAATTTAATAAAATACCAAAAGAGGGGCGCTCAGCTCCTTTTGTGTTTATATGGCTGATGAAATTGTTCCACGTGGAACAATTTAGGGGATAGAATGGTGTGGACTGAGCTAAATTCCACTCTCATCCCTGCGGGAGACAAATTGAGGGGTGGACAGCTTTGCTGGCCGGGGTGGAGGTATTTCTATCCTCCCTCGGGGGAAGTGTCGCCGTAGGTGACTGAGGAGGACACTACCTTCGACAAAAAGCCTAAAATATTCTATACTAAATCTAGACTTATAATCTTCAATATATGAAAACTTTACATAAAATTATCATTTGGCTTACTTATAGCAGTCCTGTATTATTCTTGCCGTTCTTTTTCCTCACTATAGCCGAGAGAAGAGATTATGGTAAATTGGCAGGAACCCTGGCTTTGGTTCTATTTGTAATTACTCTTATTCCTAGTATAATTCAGAGGTTTGGACTAGCTAAAGAGTTTAGTCTGCTAATCAAACTAATTTTACCAGTTCGCAGGCAATTTGGGATTTTGATGTTTGTTGCTGCTTTCACCCATTATCTAGCTATGAAAGTAATTCCAACTCTACAATTTAGACTACCTCCATCTCTACCAGTCTATCAGGCTTTTGGGTTGGCGGCTCTAATATTCTCTTTTGCATTATTTATAACCTCTAATAATTGGTCTGCCCGTAAGCTGAAGTCCAATTGGAAAAGACTACATCGCCTCACATATGTGATTGGATGGCTAATTTTTGGGCATGTTTTACTAGGGGGACTTAAATCCGAAAGTGAGATTTCCCTACAAGCTATTGCAATCGGTATCGTTATGGCATTAGAAGTCGCTTCTCTTATCAAAGCTAAGGTAAATGTGTTGAGTTAAACTCTACCCCAAGTGAGCATGGTCATTCCAAGTGACTATTTTCCAATCCTTTTTTATTTCGTCAAATTGCATCCACACAATACCGGTATTGCTCATAATAAAATTATCAGTAATTATTTTTGCTTCTTTAGGGGTAACATTGATTCCAAATAATCTGTACCAGACCAAACAATGTAAGAAGTTTTTGTGAGTCACTACCACAATATTGTCTTCTGTCATATTTTCCAAAAACTCAAAACACTCCTTAGCTCTCTGCCTCAAATCTACAAAATTTTCTTCATCTGAGTATTTCCATTCTACCCCCCCCCAGTTATCTTCAATCTCCTTATCTATAGCTATTAACTCAGGGATTTCCTTGCTTTGATTCTCTTGAATTGAGGGTCTTTTTCTTTCTCTAAATAATTGGTTTTCTATAATATCTTTGCCAGTCACTTCTGATATATACTTAGCAGTTTGTTTAGCTCGGATATAATCACTACTGATAATGGTTTCAATCTCAATATTAGAGAACCTATCTGCAATTAATTTAGCTTGTAAATGTCCTTTTTCAGACAAAGAAGTCACAGAAGACTGATAAAGTCTTGCTTGATTTCCTTCCGACTCACCGTGCCTTACAAAATATATATTTTTCATGATGTGGACCTGACTGGGATCGAACCAGCCACCTCCTCGGTGCAAGCGAGGCGCTCTACCAGATGAGCTACAGGCCCTTATATAATTACAGTCTAGATTATATCAAATTTGCTTTGTCTGTGCAAGGGGAGAGGTAGGGGATATAATTTCCTGTAAATTTTTATCTGTAAAATCAACTAAAATAAAACTGTTCTTCTCAATGTATTCAGGAGTAACTTTATATAATACTGGAGCAAAATTAGTGGTAATATGCTCGGTAGATTGTAAGACGCCGTTTACTCTACATTCTTTTAATATTTCATTATATCTAAAATATATATCTCCTCTTTTTACAAAACAATGATTCTTTTCAATAATGTGGTATTTCTCTGGGATCCTCTCTGTGGTCAGAATTTGTCCTTTTAAGTGATTGTCGGTGAGCCAAATTTTCAACTGTAATGGTTGATTAGATATATTTTTTAGCTTTAAATCTATAAAATTATACAATATAGTAGCACCCCCTCCAAAAGGTAAGGTTCTGCCTGAATCTGGGAACACATCCATAGAATGATGATATCTCTCTATAGTCTGCATAGAAGTGTGTAAGAATATCCAATACAAGAAGTTGGAAAGTTGACACAAACCGCCCCCCAAACCTGGTACAACCGCCCCTCCTGCAAGTAACATAACATCTACATAACCTTTATCATAAGTGGGCTTCCCAATAGATTTCCAAAGAGAGAATATGTGTCCAGGCTCAATCACAAGGCCATTTAGATGTTGTATGGCTTGTTTTAGATTGATGATTTTTTGTTTTTGTAACTCCATATCACTGTCCCCAAGTCTCCTTTTTAAGACAGACTGATGCCTAGCTACTATCATAGGAAATTCGTCTTTTGCAGTATGACATCTAATTTTAGAGTCTAATAAGTTTTGAACCGTACGAGAAGTCTGTCTTATAGATAAAATAGGTTTTCTGATAAATGGATATTTACTAGATAAGGCCTTTCTTTTGGGAGCTTCATATTCTGCTAATAAATTAGCTAATTTAAAGTGCAAATTATTATCTATATCCATATTTATTATTAAAAATATAAAATAATTCTACTATGGTTATAAATTTTTGTCTACGATGTATCTCATCTTATTCAGTTGTTCATAAATACTCTTTTATCCTCCTCCGTCACCTTCGGTGCCACCTCCCCCAAGGGAGGACAATATTCTGTCCCTCGCTGGCGAGGGGGTACCGCGTTAGCGGTGGGTGTGGACAATATGAATAATCTTTAACCTATTCTTCGTGATGAGCTTCATCAGCCTCGGCTTTGGTCAAATGCACAGTTCCAAAAGGATGTTCTGGCTCAGCATAGATAGAATATAATTGCAAAGGCTCAGAGCCGGTATTGACTATATTGTGATATATCTCAGCTGGGATATGCACAGAATACCCATCTTCAATATCTTGTACAAAATTCAAATCGTCTTCTTTTTACCCCATATAGACCTTTCCTTGTCCTTGATCTACTCTGACAAACTGTTCGATATTATGATGCGCCTCAAGCCCAATTTCTCCACCCACAGGGATAGACATCACCGTCACCTGTAGCTTATTTCCTGTCCAAATAGTTTGGCGATAGGCTTGATTCTCGATTACCAACTCTTCTAGATCAAATACAGCTGGTTGTTTTCCCTTATCTTCAATCATTTTCATAGTAGTAATGATTAATATTACACTTGTATTATATACCTTGAGAGGGTGTTTTGTCTATTGTGGGATCAAAGCAAACCTTAGCCACAGTGCTTCCCGAGAGAGAGGAGGGCGGTATAGTTTTAATTTTTAGTTGAAATATATACTACTTTTTATCCACCTCCGGCACTTCGTGCCACCTCCTCCAAAGGAGGACAAAAAACTGCCCCTGGGTTTTGGTGTTTCCGCCACGGGAAACTCACTATTTCCACTAATCCCCCTAAAACCCCGTCTCGGACACCCTCGGTTTCCGACACTCGGAGCCATAGATCTTCACTGCCTTCCTACTTAGGGGGGATTACTTCCCCCTTCCTACTGGTCGCTCCCTATTCCAACAAAAAAACAGGATAAACCTGTTTTCTTCATTGGCGGGGACGGCCGGGCTCGAACCGGTGACCTTCTGCGTGACAGGCAGACGCTCTAACCAACTGAGCTACGCCCCCATAATTGTTGTATTATACCAGTAATCTGATGCTTATGCAAGAGCAACACTCTGGGGTGGCCAACGGGAATTGAACCCGTAATGTCGGAACCACAACCCGAAGTTTTACCATTAAACTATGGCCACCACACAATATTCCTCTTCTTAAAGCAAGTACAACAATGTTTATTTTATCAAAAAATGATGTAAATTGCAAATACAATATTGAGAGAGAAGCTATTACTTATAAGCTAGTCATACCTCTAGGTTGATAATCTATAAAAAGGAGGGTGAAATTATAGATTCCACAGTAGCACCTAAGAGAATAGAAGTCTTATCTAATTTCACTGTTTGTAGTAATAGTATTTATAACTTCTTCTTTACTATTAGTCATTGTGAATAGACATAAATCTTTATTTCCAATAGTTTTTTCTTCCTCATCTAAAACCTCTCTCATATACTTGACTAAGGGATTCCAAAATTTATCATCATACAAAACCAATGAAATTGGGTCTGCTTTATGAGTTTGCACCAAGGTTAAAACTTCAAATAGTTGATGTAAAGTTCCTAATCCTCCCGGACAAAATAGATATTGATTAGTAGGACCAGTCAAAATAAATTGTCTGGTAAATGGAAACTTAAAGTGAATAGAATCACTCACATATTGATTCATTGTTTTTCCGGCCTGATTAAGTAAAGTGGCATAGGCGGGTTTACCAGCTTCAGCAGAGGCTTTATTAGCTGCCTCAGCGATTCCAAAACCACCACCAGTCAAGATACTAAAGTCTTGCCTAATAGCCTCTTTTGCAATCTCATATACATCCTGATAATAATGACTGTCTCGTGAAACTTTATTACTTCCTAAAATTGTTACATTTTTTGGTAAAGACTGCAAAAAGTCTAACCCTTCCACTAGTTCTGCCATAATTCTAAAAATTCTCCAATTAACACTAGATATGTTATTAGTATTGGAAATATTATCTAAAAAATTAGGATGATCCTCGGTATTTTTGATAATCTCATAGGCTTCTTCGGCAGTTTCTACTATATGTATCATTTCTAAATCCTCAGCCTTAATAGCACCTAAAATTTGATGACAAGTATCTTGCAAGAAGTTTACTAAAGGGGTCCAAAACTCTACTCCAACTAAAATAACCGGAACTCTTTGAATAAAACCTAAGGCCATTTCATTCAAAACCTGGAATAATTCATCTAAAGTTCCATACCCTCCTTGGAAATATACAAAAGCCTGCGAAGGGGTGGTAAGCATTACTTTACGAGTAAAGAAATAACTAAATTCTACTGAATCTGTCACATAAGAATTAATACGCTGCTCCATCGGAAGTTCAATCCCGAGCCCAATAGAATCACCCTTTACTTGAAAAGCTCCACGATTGGCAGCCTCCATAATACCAGGTCCTCCTCCTGTAATCACGGTAAAATTATTGAGCCCTAGAATCTCTCCTAATTTTCTTGCCTTTATATAGTATTCATCATTTTCATGAGTCCGAGCTGAACCAAAAATTGTCACTTCATTTTTATACTTTGCCATTAGGTCATAGCCCTCCACAAATTCCGCCATAACCTTAAATAATTTCCAAGAGTCGGTCTGAGCTAAGTTATATGGTGTTTTAGCTACATCTTGTATTGTTTTTAGTTTTTCAGTATATGGCATAGTATTATTTTATTGATTTGGAATTGTAGAGTTCAAAAATAAGTTTTTTGTAGCAGTTCGATCCTTTAATTATTTACTTTTAATTAATATTTCGGTTTCTGGTTTTCTACTCGTTTACGGGGGTGTCTCCGATTGGGATCTCAGTCGCTACAGCTTCTTGAAAACCCACGGTTTCCAACACTCGGAGTAAACTCCTCGCTGCCTTCCTTCACGGGGAACTACCGTTCCCCGACCCCTTCCCAGTTCGATCTTTTCAATATTTACTTTTAGTTAATATTTCGATTTCTGGTTTTCTAGCACTTTCTGGGGGTGTCTCCGATTGGGATCGAACCAATAACCTACAGCTTAGAAGGCTGTTGCTCTATCCAATTGAGCTACAGAGACGATATCACAAAAGATTATAGCAAATTATAAAATTTTTGGCAAGAAAAAAGCCCGTCTTAGTGACAGGCGGGGGTTTGGGGATTGATGAGAGGGTGAGAGGACACATCGTCCTCTTTCTCATATCTCTCATTGAACTCAGAGAGCATTGCCCTCTGTTTTTTAGTCCATTGACTGAAAAACAGGAACTCTTGTTCTGGGGTCATAAAAATAACACAAAAGCAAACAGTATATTTAACATACCATACTTTTTATAATTTATCAAGAGTTGTTACAAAATATAGTTTAGATTTTAGACTAAAATGTTATACTTAAATTATTCGTAGGAGCTAACTCTCAGTCGCCCGTGAGTTTTCCTAAAATAAAAAGCCCCTGCGATTGCAGGGGCTAAAAAACAAATAGTAGTCTAAATCAAAATCGTCCCCAAGAGCTAGTTTGCGTATAGATTCATCAAGACGATTAAATCTATTATATATAATTACAGAACCTGCCCCAAAGAATATCAAAGGGATGATAGCGATAGCGAAAGCCATTTTTTAACTCAAAAAAATCCCCATCACTTTATCACATTTATTTGATTTTGTCTATTGTTTGTAGATTTTTTATAGTTGAGGTGGAGATTTAATTAAGTTCATGATCCGCCGTCCCAAATATTATTTACTTCTGTCCTCCTCCGTCACCTACGGTGACACCTCCCCCAAGGGAGGACAATAAAAATATCCCTCGTTGGCGAGGGTGGCGACCAAGTCGACGGGTGTGGACATAATTTACAATTCAAAATTTATAATCAATCCTTACCACTCAGGATCATAATCAGTATAGGTGAGAGATATTTGCTCTAAGAGATGGTCTGGAATTTCTGTTATAAACCTTGATGAAGGATTAGACTGAATTTGTCCAAAAATGCGCCGTAATTGAGTATAGGTCATATATAATTTATCTTTAGCCCTAGTAATACCGACATAACACAGTCTTCGCTCCTCCTCTAATTCTTTATGCGAGACTAGGCTTCGGGAGTGGGGGAGTATACCTTCTTCCATCCCAATCATAAATACCACAGGGAATTCCAGCCCCTTAGCCGCATGATAAGTCATCAGGGTGACTGCTTGAGTGGCCTGCATCCCGTCAATATCCGAGAGTAAAGCCGTCTCTTGTAAGAATTCATACAAAGCCTCCTCGACAGCCAGATTATCAAATTTCTGAGTCACGGTGAATAATTCCTCAATATACTCCATTCTGGCTTCATTCTCTTTATTCTTCTCCCAATGACTAGTATAACTGGTGATTTTGAGTATATCTGCCACTAACTGGGATAAATTATACTTTTCCTTCTCAAAATAGCCTCTAAGCTTCAGAATTTGCTCGCAGAAGGCTAGAATTCCACTTTTAGCCCCACCAGTAAGCTTGAGAGAAAACCTCTCTGGCTCAGTCAATAATTGAATCAAATCTACATTTTGCTCAATATCGTTAATCTCGGAGTAAGCGAGTAGAATTTTATCCACACTAGTCTTACCGACAGATCTCTTTGGCACATTAATAATTCGCCGAAAAGAAGCCGTGTCATTATTATTATAAATAAATTTCAAATAAGCTAACAAATCCTTGATCTCAGCTCGCTCATAGAATTTGGTCCCACCTACAATTTGATAGGGAATTCTAAGTTGCAAAAAAGCCTCTTCCAAAGCTCGAGACTGAGCATTAGTCCGATACAGACAAGCAAATCCTGACAGCGAATACTTCCCCGAGCCAACCAAATCCTTGATAGTTCTAGCTACAAACATACTCTCCTGATACTCGTTTTCTGCCTCTACTAAGTGAATTAGCTCTCCAGACTCTTTTTCTGTCCAAAGATTCTTATCTTTCTTTTGGCTATTCTTCTCAATCACCTGATTAGCCGCATCCAAGATAATCTGAGTGGAACGATAATTCTGCTCTAGGAGCACTACCTTGGTATCTTTATAATCTTTTTCAAAATTCAAAATATTCTTAAAATCCGCCCCCCGCCAAGAATAAATAGCCTGAAAATCATCCCCAACCACACAAAGATTCTTGTATTTATTGGCCAATAACTTCACCAATTCATATTGAGCCTGATTGGTATCCTGATACTCATCAATCATAATATACCTGAATCTCTCCTGATATTTTGCCAATACATCGGTAAATTCCTTGAATAACACAACCGTGTTCATAATAATATCATCAAAGTCCATAGCATTGTTCTTGCACAATTGCTTTTGGTATTCCTGATATAATTCTATTGCTAACTCCTCTAGCGGACTAGTTGGATTATAAGTAGCAAATTGAGTAGGTGAGACAAGATTATTCTTAGCTTTGGAAATGAGATTATGAATAGTAGCTGGTTTGACCTGCTCTTTAGAAATATCTCTTCTTTTTAGCAAATCCTTGATAATATTCTGGCTATCCGTAGTGTCATAAATCAAAAAAGACTTATCATATCCCAGAGCCTCCGCCTCCCGATGTAGTATATTCAGACAAACAGAGTGAAAAGTCCCTACCATAGGCATAGCTGGCACCACTTCACCAAAAGAGGTCTCAAGCAAATGTTTCACTCGCTCCTTCATCTCCTTGGCAGCCTTATTTGTAAAAGTTACCGCTAGAATATTAAAGGGAGAAATCCCCTTAGCAATCATATAAGCAATTCGCTTGGTAAGAGTAGAGGTTTTACCAGAACCCGCCCCAGCTAGCACCAAAACCGGGCCCTCTATAGTCTCGGCAGCCTCTAATTGCATATCATTAAGCCCCCTTAAAATTGGATGTGTTTTCTCTTTGGACATTGTATTTATAACTTTATACTTTTGATATCTATCAAACTGACATTTGGAGGCTCCAAGCGGACTCGCACCGCTGTAGAGGGTTTTGCAGACCCGTGCCTAACTTCTCGGCCATGGAGCCAGTTATGGGTTTTAGTATATCATAGATTCAGTTTTTAGGGAAATGAAAAAGCCCACCGTCCGGAGACGAGGGGCTGGGGGGGGGTGGGGACCCCTTATATAGAGATAATCTCTCCGTTGGGGTGGTTAAACATGGCCATGAACATGGAGCCATGCTCATTTGTGAAGAAATCTACGGCAGCAGCGTCACCGCTGAAACCAGCATTGTTGAGGCGTTGCCTCACATCTTGTTCAGAGGTTGCACCACGAGTGCACTCCCGTGCAAGCGCTTCTGCTTCCTCGAGAGAAAGATCTTCTATGTTGACGTTGACCATGAAAGCTGTCATGAACGCAAAATTACCATACCACATTTCCCTAATTTTGTCAATAAGTTTTGTGTTTTTGGTATAATATTTATCTCTATTTTGTCAATATAATAGCTTATTTACTTATTTTTATATAATATTATATTTTGCTATTACTTTATGTTTTATTCTGAATAATTTTGTCTTCCGTAGTGCTTTTGTCCTAAAATTCCCCTCGTTGAGGGATGGACAGCTTCGCTGGACGGGGTGGAATGTTCTGTATTAGTAGGGGCGACCTTTCAGTCGCCCGTGGTATTATTGTCTCCCTTTGGAGGGAGTACCCGTAGGGGGAGGGTGGATTTGTTTTTAATATATGAAATTTTAAAATATAATTGAAGTTCTATCCACCTCCGGCACTCCGTGCCACCTCCTCCAAAGGAGGACAGTTTAGTATTTGATTCAACTCATGCTATAATAGCCCAATATTGAAATGTTTTTCTATGAAGAAGTCTGAAAAGTCATCATATTTTACTTTTAGCCCCGATGAGGAGGGGACTTTACCTTTTGATACCAATGCCAAGCGCAATGTGACGGATCAATTAGCTTGGGCGAAAAGGGAGGATATTCTAGAGACTATTAACCCACATAAAATCCCAGTTTCTCTACTTCTGGTCAATATAGATAGAGATAATAATATTGGTAATATAATCAGATCAGCCAATACTTTCGGGGTGCAGGAGGTGCTAATTTATGGCAGGAAAAAATTTGACCGTAGAACTAGTGTTGGAGCGGAGTTTTTTATGCAATTTCGGCATATTCGCTTTATCGAGGAATTAGCTCCGTTGAGACAAGAGTTTGACATTATGCTGGGATTAGAACAAACCCCTGATTCAGTAGAATTACATGGCTATCAGTGGCCTCAAAATGCTAAAATATTAATTGCTATTGGGCATGAGGGTACTGGGCTTCCCCCAGAAGTATTGAGTTTATGTGATACTACCCTTGAGATTGAGCAATACGGCACCACCAGATCCCTGAACGTCTCTGTCGCTACTGGGATAGTTTTATATGATTATAGGGTGAAAAAACTTGCTTTTTAGCTTATATATGCTATAATCTTTGTGCTGTACCTTTACAAAGCTATGTCTGACCCAAAACAAGATTCAAGTGTGTGGGAAGAAGTGAAGCCAGCTGTATTGGGGTTTATTGGATTATTTCTAATACTCACCTCAGTTGCGACTCCAGTTACCATATTTTTGTTATTTCCCGGAGCTGAGGGAGTGGTTATAGGATCTGCTGCTAGCTTAGCAAGCGCTTTAACTGGTGGCTTGATATGGTATAAGTTTAGGAAGTCTAATTAAAGTGTAGAGTTTTTGTCCCTGCCTACCGTAGGTATGGCCTCGCCGGCGAGGGTGTCGACGAAGTCGACGGGTGTGGACAGGAGACTAAAAGGTCGCCCGTATTAGATTACAGAGCAAAATCTTAAATTACAAAAATACATCCACCCTCCCCCTACGGGTACTCCCTCCAAAGGGAGACAGAAAACCTTACGGAAAACAATATCAGCGAACTTGCAGACTCCACAAAACCATCATAGCCAGTGTCAAAGCTGGCGTTTTTATTATATATAAAATTAATAAAAACCGGCTGTCAGTGGGCAGTCGGTAAATTTTTGAGGAAATAAAAACACAATCATGAGGGGGGAAGAATAGGAATTTTCCATTGAGCCATAAGTTGCTCATGGCGGACAAGAGCATATCTCGCCTCAGAATCTTTTTGGTCATTATATCTTTTTCTCAAAATATTCAACCAATAAGTAAAGTGATGAGCGACCGGATGATTAACACCCATAAACCCTCCAAAGAACAAATTATAAAAAATACTATATCACAAATTCTGACTTTTATCAAAAAAGTTAAGTTTTTTACAAGTTGAGTTAAAATACAATTATTTTTCTTCCTCTAATTCATCCAACAACTTCTCTAACTCATAGGCTTCGAGAGCGTCAGAATCTATTTCAAATTTTAGCTCGGGGGATCGACCTCGGGATAGTATATCAGCCAGATAATACTCATATTCTTTGTGAGTTTTTCTTAGCTTTTGGATTACCGTACCTTGTTTATCTGTAGGGAATACCGTTACCTTAATATTCGCTACTTGCAAATCGGTACTCACAATGACTTTAGAGATTGTGACCAAAATTCCAGGCTCCACATCTAATTCCCGCAACATCAGTAATGATAGTTGCTCTTGAATCAATTGCTGATATCTGACTAGATGCCTATCTGCCATACTTATTTTTTAATTTGCTCATACACATATAATATATCTCCCTCCGCTGGGGCTATTTTCTTAAATGAACAAGAGATTACCATACCACATTCATTGCCTTCCATTACATCGGCTACATCTTGTTTATCTTGTTGTAAATTGGATAATTTTCCTTGTACAATGACTTTACCTTCTGAATTCTCAATTTCAATCAGACCATTTCTGACCATTCTACCTTTTTGTACTAATCCTCCCATTATTAAGCTCTTTTTATCCTCCTTGAAAACTTTCAAGACCTTTAGCTCTCCTAAATCGGTTCTAGTCACTTTTGGACCCTCGAGCTGAGTAATCTGGTCTCTAATCTCATCAATTAGCTCATATATTAGTTTATAATGTTTGATTACAACATCCTTAAGATTGGCAAGTTCTAGCATTTTTTTGTCCTGCTTAATACCAAAACCTAAGATCACGGCTTGTTTTACCTTAGCCTCATTGATATCATTGGCATTAATATCTCCTACTTCACGGGATACTATGGTAATCTTGATATCTAATTGCACAATTTGCCCTAAGGCATATTCAATCGCATCCAGAGACCCGATAGAATCAGCTTTGACAATAAGGTTTAGGGCTTTTTCTTTTTCAAGCAATGATTGAATTACAGGATTATTAGCTGGTGGTATTTTAGCTGCTTCAATTAGCTCCATAGCCTCATTTTCGGAAGACACGACTCTGAACTCATCTCCGGCTGAGGCCACACCTTTGAGCCCCAAGATTCTAGCTGGCTCAGCTGGATTAGCTTCTTTTATATTAGCTCCTTTGTCATCAGTTAATCTCCTGATTTTCCCATAAACAGTATTTCCAACCAAGACCACATCACCTAATTTTAATTTTCCGTTTAAAACCACAATATCTGACAATGGTCCGGCCTTAGAGTCCAAAAATGACTCCAAAATAAAACCATCTGTCGCATTACTATCATAATTAGCTTTTAATTCCTCAACTTCAGATACCAGAGCAATAATTTCTAATAATTCTGGCACTCCCTCTCCTGAGACTGCTGATACATTCAACACAATAGTCTGTCCACCCCATTCCTCTGGAGTTAAGTCTAGTTCAGCCAGGTCAGCCTTAATTTTATCTAGGATTAAATTCTGCTTATCTATTTTGGTAATAGCAACAACAATTGGTAACTTAGTACTCTTAGCGAGCTCAATTGCCTCCAAAGTCTGAGGCTTGACCCCCTCATCTCCCGCAATAACAATAATAATAATATCTGCCGTTCTAATTCCACGACTACGAATAGATTTGAAGGCTTCATGCCCAGGAGTATCAATAAAAGTGATTTTAGAGTCTTTATAAGACACCTGATATGAGCCAATATGCTGAGTAATTCCACCAGCTTCCCCCGCCGTCACATTCGCCTTACGAATATAATCTAAAAGACTAGTTTTACCATGGTCGATATGCCCCATAATAGTAACTATTGGTGGTCTTGGCTGAATGCTTGAATTTGACATAATAACTAGAGTTTATTAATAAGAGGGGATTTGATAGCGGTAGCCAAAACTTCAGCCTCCTCCTCGCTTAATTGTTGATTGGCTCGCCCTTTTTCAATTGGCTTAGCATAAGAACGGCCACCCTGTTCTCTGGTGGCAATATAAGTGATTAGAATACCAGAATTCTCATTATTCAGTAGCGCCGTAGTAAAGCTAGTATCTCCACCCATATCTGCAAAAGGATTGAATCTCTTTATAGCTACTTTATGCAAGGTATAGTTTAATATTGTACTATGATATTGTAGTTCTGTAAAGGTTTTATCCAGCTTATTATCAATAGTTTGAAACTTTTTGGCATAAGATTCTAGTAGCTCATCTACATTCTCTATTTTGTCAGATTGAAAAACTCCCTTAATTTTATTTTGTAAAAATCTTACCCTACTCCAACTATACCCAGCTACCCCAATAGAAATAAGGCTCAAAACTACCAAAATAATATCCAAAACCATATTCTCTTGCTAAATATTACTAATGCCTTTATACTACAACTATTCCAGCCTTTTGACAAGTCTATGACACAATCCCAAATTATATCCCTCTTAAAAGAATATCAGATAAAGCCCCTAGAGTCTTTATCCCAGAATTTTTTTATTGAAAAAGATTTGCTTATCAAAATTATTAATAAAATTAATATAAGCCCCGATTCTACTTTATTAGAAATAGGGCCAGGACTTGGCTCGCTCACCGAATTACTCATACAACAAAAAGTCCCCGTAATCGCTGTAGAACTTGATAAAACCTTTGCCTCTATACTACCCGATATACTCGGAAACCCAACTAATCTCACCGTATATCATCAGGATATACTCAAATCCCAAGAACTAATAGACACTATACAGACACCCTATACCGTAATCGCCAATATTCCCTATCATATTACAGGAGCCATAATCCGATTACTAGTAGACAGAGATAACCCTGCCGAGAGTATTAATCTGTTAATTCAAAAAGAAGTAGCCAATAATCTCCTGTCCTATGAGAAATCTTTATTCCAGCTCAGTGTCAATATATATGCCGATGTTAAGCTATTATCCCATATCGCTAAGGAATGTTTTTACCCCAAGCCCAAAGTAGATTCTAGCTTTATACAACTCATACCCCATAATCGCTATGCCGAGTATAATCGAGAAGAGATTATACAACTCGCCAAATTAGCCTTTCAACAAAAAAGAAAAAAACTCTCCTCATCACTCAAGCCTAAACTCACACAATCAATAGGTGAGTATAGCTCCGAAATCCAAAGCCTCCTCTCACTCCGCCCCGAGAATCTAACTATAGATAATTGGATAGAGCTGTATCAGGGGTTGAGGTAAAAAAAGACCCCGTCTGCAGTGTAAACGGGATCGGGGTTGGGTATATGGGCATAGATTCATAGTTGAATGACATTCTCTATTTCCATTTGGTTATTATCAGATACTCTTACTGTTGCAAGCAATTTTCGATCTCGCTGGTTTACCTTTGCGCGGGCATAAAATGTCACCGCCTTTCTTATTACATTAGCCAGGTCTGTACATTCATCCTCTGCAATTAGACCCAAACAATCAAAAAAGCTTGTCGAGACATTTAAGTTGATTTTTTTATACTTTCTGCCGGAGGAATGGATGCAAGAAGTTTCCATGAGAATACCCTTCATTGATTGGGTTATCAAAAAAACTATATCACATTTTCCTATTTTTGTCTACGATGTATCTCATCTTATTCGGTAGTTTTGTGATTATAGCTTATTTTTTATTTGCATTATATCTATTTTATAGCTTTAATACTTATTTTATTGATATTTTTATTTTGTTATAGATTTTTGTTTTTATTTTGTTAATATAGCTATTTAGTGAATAATACTTGAATTTCGTATGGGCGAGCTTACAGTCGCCCATACAAGAATATTAAATTAACTTTTTGAAAAAAGCCCACATCCTAAGATGGGGCTTTTGTTTATAGTATAGTTTAAACACCTTTTTCACAATAAATTTTTTTGATTTGAGGTGATTGAATTCCTATATATGTAATTCCTTGTGAATCAGTTGAAACAATAATTTCATCTTTAGATGTCTGTGACAATTTACCTTTATAATAGGTATTGTATTCCATTTCGACAGTGACAACTTGACCCACCTTAGGGTTGTGACAAACTTTCTTAGTTTTGAAAGTAGAATCTTTTAGATGAGCTTCGCTACAAGATGTACATAATAAAGTTATGCAGGCAATCAATAAACGTGTAGCTATGTTTTTCATGTTAAAAAGTTCACAATGCTTATAATTTATATCATATAATATAAATTATAACAAAACTTTGGACTTATATAATATATCTTCAAGATATTAAAGGGAATAAAAAAACCCGTCGGATAAGCGACGGGTTTCATATATTATTATGTTGTAAAGTTACTACAAAGGTATATTTTTTTGCAAAGGTATTAAATATCTATCACCAAATAATCTTTGCTCGTAGCTAAATGTTACCATTAAAAGAACTCCTTGTTTTATTGAAAATACTCTGGAGTTAATCTCCATTATTACATCATAGCAAAATCCAGACCAACTAACTTTAAATCGTCTTTTGATGCTTTCCCAATGCAAGGTAAAGCTATGATTCTTCTCAAAACTACCCGCTATCTGTCTAATCAAATTGTCATAACAAAGAGCATCCTGCACTGATGTAGCATGGAGCATCGTCATGGTGTTAGTAAAAGTGAAGACAAAATAATATATACCATATTTAATTTTAGAAATCAAGAGCAAATCACCCTTTTACAAAATTTATTTTGTATGGTATTATAGTTTATATGGCTAATACAAAATCAAATATTAAAAATAAGCCGGAGACTAGTACGCAAAAGTACTTATCTATCGACACCATTCAAGACAGTGTAGTAATCCTCAAAGACGGTGGTTTGAGAGCGGTTTTAATGACTTCTTCTGTAAACTTTGACCTTAAGTCTTCAGATGAACAGGATGCTATTATTTATGCTTATCAAAATTTCATTAATTCACTTGACTTTCCTCTACAAATTCAAATTAGCTCTAGGGTACTGAATATAAATGGCTATCTGAATTATTTATCTGAATTTCAACAAACCCAAAAAAACGAACTTTTGAGACTTCAAATTGGGGAATATTCTCAGTTTATCAAAGAGCTGGTAGATGGAGCTAATATTGTAAATAAAACTTTTTATATAGTAGTGCCTTTTGATCCTGTTGAGGTTAAGGAAGGTTTATTTGATAAACTAAGCAATTCTTTTAATCCTAAAATTGCTATTCAATACAAAAAAGAAGATTTTGAAAAATACAAAACTCAGCTTTGGCAAAGAGTAAACGGAGTTATGTATGGCTTAAAAAGAGCAGGCATTTATATGACTCCGCTTAATACTCAAGAATTAATTGAGTTATACTATTCTTTTTATAATCCTGACTCCAAACCTACAGAGTCTCTACATAATATAGAAGATTTAGATATTGCATAAAATATATGGCTAAAAAAACTCAAACCAATCCTAAAACCTCCGAATATCTAAAAGGGCAAAATAGTCTTCGAGATTTAATAGCTCCAGCCAGTATTTTGGTTGACCCTAAGTATATTCAAGTTGGCTCTAAGTTTGCTCGTACTATATTCGTGATGACTTACCCTAGATTCTTGGTGACTGGTTGGTTTAGTCCTTTGATCACCCTTGATTATGTTTTGGATATTTCTATGTTTATGTACCCAATGGATAGTGGAGTGATTTTGAAAAACCTGCGTACTCAAGTTACTCGTTTTCAAGCTCAAATATCTACAGCTCAAGAAAAAGGTCTGACTAGAGATCCGATGGTAGAGACTGCTTATCAGGATGCCGAGAACTTGCGAGACCAATTGCAACAGGGGACTGAAAGATTCTTTAGATTTGGTCTTTATATAACAGTTTATGCAGATAGTCTCACTCAGTTAGAAGAGAATATTTCTCAGATTGATTCTATGTTACAGACCAAAATGGTTTATTCCAAACCTTGTTTATTCCAAACAGAACAAGGATTTCAATCAACGGTTCCAATATTAAAAGACGACCTTGCTATTGCTAATAATCTCAATACCTCACCTTTATCTACTACTTTTCCTTTTATCTCAGCTAGTATTTCGTCTAATAAAGGGGTTTTGTATGGGGTTAATAGGCATAATAATAGTCTTATTTTGTTTGATAGATTCTCAATGGAAAATGCTAATGAGGTTATTTTTGCAAAGTCTGGAGCAGGAAAAAGCTATCTTGCTAAATTAGAAATTCTAAGACATTTGATGTTAGGAATTGACATATTGGTGATTGATCCTGAAAATGAATATTCTTATTTGAGTGAAGCTGTGGGTGGAACCTTTGTAAAAATTTCTCTTAATTCCAATCAGCATATCAATCCTTTTGATTTACCTGTACCAAGGGCTGATGAGAATCCAGCTGATTTGTTAAAATCTAATATAGCCGATTTGCTTAGTATGCTCAAGCTTATGCTACAAGGTGGTAATGAAGAGGATATATTCCATGCTGAAGAGGAGGCCGTACTCGATAGAGCTTTGTATGAGACTTATGCTAGTAAAGATATTACTCTTGAAACACAAGATTATACAAATAAGGATATTCCAACCCTCTCTGATTTAGAGAATATCCTAAATAATATGGAGGGGGGAGAAAGCTTAGCTATTCGTCTGTCCAAATATACTACCGGTAGCTTTAGTGGTTTTGTCAATGAACCTACCAATGTTAATTTTGATAATCAATTAGTAATATTCAATACTCGTGATATGGAGGACGAGTTGCAGTCTTTAGCTATGTTTGTGGTTACTCAATATATCTGGAAAGAAATCCGCAGGACTCTCAAGAAAAGAATTCTGTTCGTAGATGAGGCATGGGTAATGATGAAAGACAAAGCTGTGGCATCATTCCTTTTCTCTCTTGCTAAAAGAGCTCGTAAATATTATCTAGGGCTTACTACTATTACTCAAGATATTGCTGATTTCTTGGCTTCTGAATACGGAAAAGCCATTCTTACCAATTCCTCAATTCAAATTCTACTCAAACAATCTCCAGCTTCTATAGATATTATCAAAGATACTTTTTATCTCACTGAAGAAGAAAAGTTCTTATTACTTGAGTCTGATGTAGGAGAAGGCATTTTCTTTGCCGGCCTAAAGCATGCAGCTATAAAAGTTGTGGCATCTTATGGTGAAGACCAAATTATCACCTCAGACCCTGAGCAATTACTCAAAATCCAAGCCGCTAAAACTCAACTAGATGAAGAGGCTGTTTCTGACGACATATTTACCTTAAATTTATAAACCTATGTCTAAAACAAAATTACTTATTATAGCTTTTACAGTCATACCTTTAAGTATAGTGGGTTTTTTGATATTTCAATATAGCTCTAGTCCTACAGAAAATTCAAAGGCTGAAGAGATTAAAACAGAAAAATCTGAAGATAAAAAGACATCTTTGACAGCATCAAAGTTAGTAGAAGCTCCTATAGTCAATGCCAATATTGATGATAAGAATAACATTAAATATTATTCTCTAGATAAAGGACAGGTGTTTAATGTGCCTGCAAGTGGAGGTTCCCCAGTTATTCTAGATGAAACTGTGTTAACCGAACTAACTTCAGTTTCATGGGCACCAACTTCTCCATATGTATTAACCAAAGTTCAAAATCGAGTTTATAGCTATAATTATTCTGAGAATATATCTTATTCCTTTCCAATTGATGTTAGCTCAGCTCAATTTCTATCAGATAATAAAGTTTTTTATACCTTTCAGAATAGAGATGGAACTGTGGACTTATCTATCAGTGATGCCGATGGATCTAATTGGAAAAAAATAATAACTTTAAGCTCTAATGCTGTTTTTCTAAAAAATATACCTTTCAAAAACAGTATAAGTCAAACTCTTATTCCTAGTAGCTATAGAGCTTCTTCATTACGAATTATAAATATAGATACTGGGCAGGCTACTTCAGTCTTGGATGAGAAAAATGGTCTCAATGTCTCTTGGGCACCAAATGGAGAGCTTGGAATTATATCCTATACTACTGAGCGAGGTGGGGGGCAATTAGCACTGTCTGTTGTGGATAAAACTGGTTTTGAAGTATCCAAAATTCCAGATATAGGAACCATTGCTGAGAAAATAGTTTGGAGTTCTGACAATAAAACCGCTTACTTTACTAAACCAGAAATTTCTAGTAGTAAAATATTGCCTGATGATTATTATACTTCTAGTTTAGGAGAGTTTAATGAGAGTTTATACAAAATAGATATAGCTACGTCCACCACTAGTCAATTATCTAGTAATATAGGGAGTGTAGACTCTAGAGATTTATTCCTCAATTCCGCTGATACCGAGTTATTCTTTATCAACCGCCGGGATAATAATTTATACAAAGTCCCTTTGAAATAGCGAAGATCTATACCTGTAGTATTTTATCCTCCCTTGGGGGAGTGTCACGAAGTGACGGAGGAGGACTGTCCTAAACTTGCGTGGGAGATCTATTTGTTATTCCTCCGTAGGGGCGACCTTTTGTTTCCTGTAATTTTGTTCCCCCTTCGGAGGGGGAAGCATGAAAGGCGGGGGTGGAGTTATTTTGATAATTTGAATATATTTTATTTTCCACCCCGTCAGGCAAGCCTGCCACCCCTCAAGAGTGGAATTTAGCTCAAATCCACCTCCGGTTCCTACCCAAACCTTTACAAAATTTGTTTTATATGCTATTTTTTGAGAGTTCCACAGTTTCCCAAGGAGGGTTTAGGCTATGTCTATGACAACATTAGATACAGGTCACCCCACAGCATATCCTGTTCAAGGTTATGATCAAATCTACCCCCTACCAAGTGAAGCTAACTTTAGGGTAACAAACGATAATCAATTTATTGCATATCCTACCGTTCTCCAATTCATAAACTTATTTCCAAAACTAATTGGGGTTGATATTATATGGCCATGGCAAAAGAACTTAAAAACAATTCTTAATACTTGGTTTAATATTGGTATAAACAATAAAAAGTCTGAAATTCATTGTGCATTTAGGGTTGATATTTGTGGTGATATATATGCATACTATCTATCTCCTTTAAGGATAGAAATTAGACTTTGGAAAAATAAGGGTATTTATTACATTGAAATTGTAGTTCCCTATGATAGTAGAGATGGGTACTATTACAACACTATAAGAAGTGCTATCGGATTGACATAAAATATTGAGGTAATAAGAAAATAGAGCCACTTACAACCCACAAAAGTCGTAGTCAGACACTACGGCTTTTTCCTTTTCCCCACAACTCCATACAAAATCACGAGAAATAATAGCGATAAATCATTTTTCCAAAAAGGCGTATCCAATATTCCATACAAGAATATAGAGATAAGGCTGAGACTTAGCCAATATGTCTCCCATTGATTAGACTTTATAGCCTCGATTAACCTTATAATAGTATACCGAAGGATATAAATCAGCCAAATTATCCCAGCTAACCCCAGATGTAACCAAAAGGCAAAATACAGATTATGAGGTTCAGGTACCAGCCATTCATAGGGAGGGAAATACTTTTCTGGGATAGTCTCAGCATAGACTCGTTGAAAGTCAGCAAGCCCAATTCCGAGAACAGGATTGTCTCTAATCATTGCAATAGAAGTGTCCCAAATTTGAACTCTAGTAGTAATAGAGTTTCGATTATCCATATCGAGTAGGCTCTGGAATTTTGGAGTGTTAAACTGCCAAATGCCAAATATTGTAATCCACACTATAATCACTCCTATAATTGGTAGAGAGTATTTTCTTAAGACCGGATTAGTAATCAAATTCTGCTGATTCTGTTTACTAATATATATTCTAGTCGATATCCATATTACCAATAACCCTATAAGGGCAAAAATACCTGCATAGGATTGAGTTGTTATGATACCGCTAAATAACACTGCTATCACAAACCATCTTAACTCTACAGGTACATTTCGCCGAGACAGACTTAGGACAAAAATTGGCACCAGATACATGGCAATATAATTCGCAAAGCCTCCCTGAGCCACAGCTGGGTCAAGCCCCAGAGCATACATAGCCGTTGGTCTAAAACCACCGTCCAACCCTAATACCACCACTTGAGCAATAGTTATAATAGCTACCACTAATCCGCTGCCAATAATTCCTCTAATTAGCGAGACATAATATTTTTGCCCCATTTGAGATAATATTAGCAACACTAAACTCGGTAAGACAAAATAAGCCTTCCAAATTCCTAGACTAGCCCTCAATTCCTCACTTACAACTACTCCAATATTGGCTAAAAGTAATAAACTTCCAAAAATCATAGCCTTTGGATTCCAAAATTTAAAAATTTGTAATAAATTTTTATAATCTCTAAATTGTATCAGAAATATTAACAACACAGCTCCAATACCAATCTCCAAGACATTAGTCGGTATACCAAAAATTGTAAATCTAATCACATATAGAGGGATCATCAAGCCAAGTCCAAAGAATATTCTACTCATAATAATAAAAATAAAATAAATATCAAAATATGTGGAAAGAAAATACTATTTACAAACATCGAATGTACCAAAATTAGAGTAAGGCCTGCAATAATCGCTACCCCCCAGACTCGCTCTAAACCTGACTTAGAAACTTTTTGCCAAGCCCTTATTAGGGAATTAACTATAATTAGCCCAAATAAAGCAAGCCCAATAATTCCACCTGTCAGCCACAAAGTCAAAAGGCTACTATCCCTGCCAGAGGCTGAATTAAGTTCTGAGGGTAAGAAGGTCTGATACTTGATAGTATTATACCCTATACCCCAAATTGGATTACGTTCAATATCGTCAAGAGTATCAAGCCAAGACTGAATTCTAAGAGAAGCAGTCACATCAACTTGTATTGCTCCTTGAATACGAGTTTGTAGTCTAGGATTAGAGATTACAATCAGGGATAAAATTATCAGTACCAAGATAAAAGTACGCCTTGAGATAAGAATTGTAACAATAGTAACTCCGATCAAGAAAGCTAATAGAGCACTTCTAGAATAAGTTAGCATCAAAGCTCCCACCACAATAGCAAGCCCAATTATCCAGCTAGACAATAAAATTATATTTTTATTATTCCAGAGCTTATTTTCTCTCAAAAAAACCAATACTCGGCTTAATATAATCACGGTTGCCAGCCCCAAAAATCCACCCAAGAAATTCGGGTCATACCAAGTGGACAATAATCTCCCCTGATGCGGGTCCCAACCATATTGAGCCATAAAAGAAAAATCTGGAAATAAAATTAGCTGAACAAATCCCAAAATAGATAAAATCACCGCTGAGATAAAGACCATATACCATAACTGATTGTCCGCTCTTTCTACATTTTGAGACCTATAATCTATCAATGGCAGTAAAAGAGCCATATAGGCTGCTAATCTCACCCAATAGAGAATAGCTCCTATTTCACCCCCGACAGCAGGGATGAAATTAATATTAATTAAAAGATTGCCTAATAGATAAATCAGCCACACCCCTACTAATAGAATTGTGGATGAGTAGGGTAGTGATTTTTTTTTATCTCTAGTAAACCACCAAAAACCTAAATATATAGGAATCAGTAAATCCGTCAAAACTCCAAAATCACCAATTCTAGTAATCTGCCCCGTAATTACACTAGCAATCAAAACCCAATATCCAACCATATTAAATCTAAATTTATATCATTATTATACTCTTTTCTAAACAAATAATCTATATTATAATAAAAAGGTATCAATAAATAAGAATATTATGCTTAAAATGATGCCAAAAATTTTCACTTTCATCATTGCAGGAGTTGGAATTTTTCTAATACTCTCAATCGTTGGAGGTGTAATTGTATTCAATACTTTTATCAAACCAAATCTAGCTACCGTCACTCAACCTGTAGCTGAAATCTCTCAGCCAATAGTAGCTGAAGGTGAGAAAATTGTCCAAGATGGAATAGAACAGGGACAAAAAGAAGCTAGTAATATAGTCTCAGAAATAATACAAGCTAATATTACAGCTGTCCGGGAACAACTCATCTCAGCATTCACTATCGGAGGAGGGGAGTCAGAGTAAGATAAGAGTAGAGTTTTGGTTTGTTAATATTATTTGACAAAGTTATAAAAATATGTTATGTTTTTTTTGAAAATGAGTTCTTTTAAATGAAAGAATCAGTGAATTTAAAAATTGGACAATCTTTTGTCCATGAGGGCAAAGAGATTAAGATAGTTGGGTTAACACCATACACAGTGGTATTTTCTATAGCTGGTGCACCACAATTGCCTATCGAAAGAAAATATTTTTATCAATGGCTAAAACTCTCCGAATAACTTTGGGGAGTTTTTTTATGAGAAATAATTTTATTCATCTATATACAAAATTATCAAAAAGGTATAATATAACAATGTACTCTATACTGGGTTATACCCAGCTGGTTCCTTGACAACTAAAAATACACTAATTACCGACGAAAAAGACCAGCTTCCCGACTTTAGTACCGACACCTACAAGGACGCCTACAGTCGTATCAATGCGATAGTGATCGAGGGTGAACAGGAAGCTCATGACAATTACATTGCTCTCGGCACACTTCTACCCGACCAGGCAGAGGAGCTCGCCAAGCTGGCCGGCATGGAGCTGAAGCACATGAAAGGATTCACCGCCTGTGCCAACAACTTGGGTGTGACAGCAGATATGCCTTTCGCCAAGGAGTTTTTCTTCCCCCTGCACGATAATTTTCAGAAGGCGCTTGCAGATGGCAAGGTGACAACTTGCCTGCTAATTCAGGCGATCTTGATTGAGGCATTCGCGATTTCGGCATACCACATCTATATTCCCGTGGCAGACCCGTTCGCGCGCAAAATCACTGAGGTGGTGGTCAAAGACGAGTATACCCATCTCAATTATGGCCAGGGATGGCTGAGGGTAAATCTCGAATCCAGCCGGGAAGAACTGGAGCAGGCCAGCAGAGAAAATCTGCCGCTGGTGCGCAAAATGCTCGAGCAAGTAGCTGGCGATGCGGCGGTTCTGCACATGGACCAGGAGGATTTGATGGCCGATTTCCTCACCTCTTATCAAGAGGCTATGTTGGAGATAGGTTTCACCTCCCGGGAGATTGCCAAATTGGCAGCCGCCGCACTAGTCGGTTGAGCCCTGATCAACAACTGAATAACAACTCAAATCCCCGCACATCGCGGGGATTTTTTTACTTCATATACGATATCTCGTCAACAAAATAAATAATGAAATTTGACTTATAACTATGATTAAATAAAAAAGTCAGGTGAATTCCTGACTTTGTTCATATACTATATATTAAATACTATCAATACTATCAAAAAGCTTCTCAAGCATATCTCTATCTTTTTTTCTTCTCTTTTTTGGAGACCAAAAGGCTTGGAGTATTGCTAGAGCTTTAGAATTAGGGTTTTTAAGTGGTAATTGAATATGGGGAGAAAGATTACCTTTTTTCAATCGAACTTCGATACGAAAGCCATCTTTTCTAAGCTTACCATAATACCAACCTGTTGTTCCTATGGTAAACGGTTTTGTAGATTGATTATAAGAAACAGATGAGTCAATCTCCAGGTCTCCATTACTTTGTAGTGTTAAGTCTCCTATAAATCTTAAAATCGGGATAGCCCAACTATATTGATTATTAGGATCTAAGTTTTTCTCCCAACATTCTTTCTTACCATTTATTTCAACTAGGTGTGATGCATAATGTGGCCAGATGGTAGCTGGGAAAAGAAGAGCAAGTACTTGACGAAATTGTCTTTCATCCAAAATAACTTTAAAGTAACTCTGTGCAACAGAAATACTTACTTGATTTAGTTTAGGTTTAAGAATAATGAGTTCACCTTCTACCCAAATTTTAAAAGAGCTTAAGTTTTGAGGAATCATTAACTTAGTGCATATTACTTTATTAGTATAATATCTCAACCATATTTTTGTCAATTAATATCACATATTTTATAATCCTCTATATTTATATTTTAAATAATATGATAGTATAAAATTGTCCATAAAAATATTAGTTATGAACACTCAATTTCTTGGTTGCCCTTTATGTCTTTTTGTTAGAGATTCTGAGACTGGAATTTGGATGCGTGTACTACCTAACTTCATAATAAGAGTAGATGATGAAGAATTAAATCTTTTAATGTGTAAACGTTTTGGCACTTTTCATCAATCCTGTGCAAGATTTATGTCTCAACAAAAAATCGAGTCTAACCCAACTCGTCAAGACAACCTAATAGACTATGCTCACCTAGGATATTTCTAGGAGGTACTAGTGTCAAAGAAAAAGCCTAAAAAAAAGCACCTTAACAAAACACACAAACCCAATCCCAAAAGGAAACCCATCATAGCACCTGCCTGGATAAAAGCTCAGTTAAAGAAAAAATATAATTGTGATTGCGAATTATGCTTTAAAGATTTCATCTCTCAAATACAGAAATCATATAATAAAGTTCAAACAAAAAAACACCCCTCTGTACCAGCTTGGTTAAGAGCTACTATAAAGAAAAAGTATGACTGCCATTGTCAACTATGCTTTGATCAGTTTATTTGGGAAATTCTGACCATTCACCATATCAAACCTCGTTGGAGAGGAGGAACAAATGATCCCCAAAACCTAATTTGCCTATGTTTCAATTGTCACGCCAAAATTCATGCAATAAAAAGAACCGAGAATGTATACAATGCTGATGGAATACTTATTTATAATATTGAATCCTAGAGGAAAAAAATAGTTTTTCCTCTTTTTTTACTCCATCTCACAAGCCACACCATCACCATCCCCGTCTCTAGATTTAGTATAATTTGGGTCTCCTTCCCGAAAATTACCCAAACCCAATTTTTTAAGACTAGCACAAGTTCCTGGGATAAAGCCCCCTTGATTCACCTCATTACTGATGGGCAGAAGAGGAATTGAATTAGTATTTATCACAGATATAGCCTTAGTTGTATCGCCATTACAAGTATTAACTGCCCAGAAGCCTCGGCCAATATCTCTAGCCTCCCGCTGATAAGTATTAAACTCATCTAATCTAGGATGTGGGAACCTGACATAAGAGTGAGCATAACCTTGTTTTATCATCTCAGCATTATAAAATAACCCATCCTCCCGATAGACATAAGCTAAAGTCCGCCCATATTTATCTTGTTTTTGAGCCGGATCATATTCCAAATACACTCTCTTCCCACTCAATAATTCTTTAGCCTTATTACTAGCTTCTCTACCAAAACACTGCACCGGCTTCCGAGGGTCTCTAGTCTCTGGAGTATCTATCCCAATTAACCGCAAAGTCCCAATCAGACTAACTTTAATAGTATCCCCATCCACCACTTCTGTCACTTGAAACAAATCTCTAGCTTGATTTTGATCTATAGTAGGCTCTGGCTTAGCTTCTGGCTCTATAACACTATTATTATCTAGATTTGCCACTGGAGCAGGTAAATTTGGCTCTACAGCAACACTCTCCTCTTGCACCTCCTCGGGTTTTACCTCTTCTGGCTTTAACTCTACTAATTCAGGTTCAGTAACCTCAGGCCCTGGAATTACAATCGGTTCTACTTTTATTTCACTAGACTGTTCTTCATAACCTTCAGGAGCGGGACTAGCCCCCACCAAGACTAGAGAGATAAAAATCATCACCCCAAATACAATCCCAATCTGCTTTCTGGTAGCCTTACCTTGGAATAAACTTCCAAAAACCCTCGGCCAAATCAGACCCATCACTAGACAGACACAAGAGATTAAGAATAAAAGGGTGGATATATAGGCCATAGATATATTAAATATATATTTAATATAATAACTGTTTTTTAGATAAAAAAATAGGGTTTTTGTATTGACAAAAGTAAAATATTATTATATTAGTATATTACTTTTGGGCTTACCCACCGATCCAGAGTCTAACTCTGGTGATCATTGTGAAAGCTCGAGCAATGCCTCGAGCTTTTGCTTTACCTTAGCAAAATCATTATCATCTTGAACAAAAAAAAGAACTGAGTGTAAAGGATTTAATTAAACACTCAGTTCCTAAACATATATGTACTGTAGTACTCATAAAGACTACCTTTTAATTATATCATTACTTTAGTTTTTTTGTAAAGAGTTTTTTGAATATTTTTGTAGAGGCAACCTTTCAGTCGTCCACTTGTCCTCCTCCGTCACCTACGGTGCCACCTCCCCTAAGGTAGACAAAATACAAAAAAACTACTTCATTCTCATCAAATGTAAGGGGTACAGTAATACTGCCCAGATTTGGCCGTAATATTTGGCGATATATTGTCTTTGGGATTTGTAATATCTCTGTTTGGTGTTAATAATATTACTTTCTGACCCGCCTTCATAATGCCAGATTGTGATTTGTTGTGTCCAATAGGCTTGATGTCCGGCTTGTTTGGCGCGATGGCATAAGTCTATATCCTCATAATACATAAAGAATCTATCGTCAAAACCTCCTAGCTCTCGGAAAAGTTTGGCCTCTATACAAATTGAGCCTCCGCTAATCCAATCGGTGGTGATTGTCTCTTGAGTCGGGTTTTGCCATTGTTGTTTAGCCCTTTTACTAATTATACTATTGGGAGTAGGGAAGTCTCCATACTGATAGACTTGAATCTTATTCTCTTGATTGACTAGAGACAGACCAATTAGCTTAGTACTTTTGTCAATTGTGGATAATGTGTGGATATCTCCTTGTAGGCGGGTATCTGGGTTGAGTAAACATAACCAGTATCCTGTAGCTTGAGTAGCTCCTAGATTCACTCCTGAGCCAAATCCAGCATTTTTGGAGGAATATATAATTTTAATTTTAGATGTGGATAAGTTTTGAATTTCATCTAAATTTTCTCCTGAATTATTGTCTACAATGACAATTTCATACTCTCCAGAGGTATGTGTTGTAATTGAATTTACACAATCTGTTAAGAATTTTTTACTTTTATAGGCAACTATTATAAAAGATATTTTTTTATTCTTGAATATTGATAGCATAATAGTGTTTTAATCTTTTTAGTCCTAATGGTAATAATACTATTCCAAAGACAAGACAGGCTAGAAGAGTTTGTACGAATATATTCCAATTAGAGCTAAAGTATAAACTTACTCCCATCAAACTGGTGGCTAATATAGCCATCAAATGGATAAATTGGAATTTTGGTAAGTATTTTATATGTTTGCGAATAAGATAAATATAGCTCAGTAATACCAACCCTTCTGTGATTGCTGTAGCCGTAGCTGCTCCCAAGTAGGAGTATTGCGGGATAAGGTATAGATTAAGCCCTACATTGAATACAGCTCCAATAATAGCAATATACATACTTTTACTTTGAAGCTCGGCACTAATCAGAATATGCCCCATTAGATTGCCAAAGAATATAAATCCAATCCCGACAAATAGAACTTGTAAGGTATTAGTAGCGGGGATAAAGTCTTGTCCTGCGATTAGGTCTAGAATTTTACCAGATAATAAAATTCCAGCCACTCCTAATGGTATAGCTACAGTTAATAAAATATTAAAAGCTTGTTGGAAAATATGCTTAAATCTAGTCTTATCCTGTATATAATATTTGGTAAAAAGGGGTAATAATAATCCCATAAACATCCCTGGAATAGCAATTAGTATTTCTAGAATTTTATATGAAGCTCCATATAATCCGACTGCTGTTTGATCTTTCATCACGGATAACATCACGGTATCTATGCGGTAATAAATTAGATTAAAGGTAATAATTACGAATAGTGGTAAAGCTTTTTTGAAAATTTGTTTCCAATAAATCCAATCTATATTAAGTTTAATCGGATAATATTTATAAGTAGCTGTAATCATAAATATAGCCTGTACAATACCAGCTAAACTGTACCAAACCATTACCCAGAATAAATCGACTTCTCCCAAAATAGCAAGAGCTAGTACCCCTAACATCAAGGTAATTCTAGATAAAAAGTCTCCGATGGTAATTTTATCTGTTCTAAGCTTAGTCTGAAAAACCCCTACTAATACTTGAGATAAAGAGGCTCCAATTGTACCAATTGAACCTAGAGCTACTAAAACTTTTACTTCTCTAGTATATGCTGGTATTAGCCAAACTGTACTTGAAGCTAATATTCCTACTACCAAAACAGCCATTAATAATCGAAGAGTAAATAAATTATTAACTATATGAGCTATTTGCTTTTCACTTTTACCTGCTATTTCAGTAGTTAGTAGAGCATTAAAACCAAACTCTGCTATAACACTAGCTATAATTAAATAATTAGTAATCGTAATATAAGCTCCAAAACCATCTACTCCCAAAAAAGTTGTAAGAATACGAATTGATACAAATCCAATTCCGATCATCACAAATTTACCCAAAATCTGGACAATACCATTTAGAGCTAGCTTTTTATTTAAAGTCATAGATGAGAATTATTTAATTCCCTCAGCCTTATCAACTTGTTTGATTAAGAAAAACTCTTGTCCTATTGTGAATATAGTGGTTGTAATCCAATAAAAACTCATTATAGCTGGTAGAGAATAAGCAAATACAGTAACTAAAATTGGCATCAAAAGTAACATTTGCTTATTAAGAGTAGTGGCAAAATCTGGAACTTCTGGTTTACTATCTTTTTTCTTCTTAGCTTTTTTAGTGTCCTTAATCTTAGCTGGTTGAGTTCGCTTCATTATAAGTTTAATCTGATAATATTGGGATAATCCCACCAAAAGGGCTAAGATAATATTCTTAGGATCTTCCACATTTAATAACCCGAAAAAATTAGAGTCAAAATTTTCTGGTAAAGCAATAAAAGAATATAAAGCAGGATAAGTTTCTGGCTTAAAGATATTCAAAGACACCTGATAAATAGCAATAAGAATAGGGAATTGAACTAAAATAATCATAAATGGAGCAAAAGGGTTGAAGTTATGCTCTTTATACACTTTCATCATCTCTTCAGTCAACTTTTGTCTATCATCTTTATATTTCGTCTGAATTTCTTTTAATACTGGCTGCAGAATAGTCATTTCTCTTTGGCTTTTGATACTAGATCGATAAAGTGGAATCATCAAAACTCTCACAACCAAAGTTGTAAGAATAATTGCCAAGCCAATATTAGTACCAGGAATGGTGTTATAAAAAAACACCATAGAATTAAATAGTGGTCGATATAATAGTTCATTGAATAGCCATACCATAACAGATTTTTAAGTTAAATTGTTAATATAATTATTAAGTTGAGATAAAAAATTAGATTTATTATTAGTAGTAATTTTAGTCCTAACTAGTACCATTATATCATATTTATTGTTTTTTGTAATAAGAATTCTACGACATAATTCTCGAATTTGCCTTTTGAGGCGATTACGGTTAACAGCTAGGGGAATGTTTTTTTTGGAAATAATCACTCCTACTCTATGATCAGATAGCTTGTTTTTTATACAATATACCTGAAAGTTATCCAGATATTGAGGTTTTACCTGGTCAAACATTGCGGCTATGTCTGTTGACTGATGAAGCCTTTGCATTAAAAAATTTATTTTAAGTTGTATAGAAAATTAAACTGAAAGTTTAGATCTTCCTCTAGATCTTCGGCGATTTATCACAGCTCTACCGGCTTTAGTAGCCATACGAGACAAAAATCCGTGTCGGCGATTTCTTTTACGATTCTTACTTGCAGCTCCTTTGATCATAATCTATACTTACATAATTAAATTTTATTTTACCCTATATTTATTACAAAGTCAAGGTTTGGGGAGTGGGGTGATTATAAATTTGTGTTTTGGAAAACATCCAACTTGCTAAATTCTTGTTTTTATGTTATGTTGGTTTTGCTATTTTGAGGTGCTTATGTCATTATCAGTTCCTTCTAATGCTAAAGAGGTTGAGCGTATTTCTCTAGTGAAAGAGTTTCAAATTTTATCAGCTGTTATGGGTTTTAATATACCCAAACCTGCAAAGAGATTTTCTCTAAATCAAGTCGGGTATGATAATGATGAAAATATAATAAAACTACTAATAAGAACTTCTATGGGAGTAGATGAGTTGTATAATAAGTTAATATCTCTAGGCTATGATAGTGTAAATGAAGATGATATCCAAGTAACTGAAGATGGTGTAGTTTGTGTGCCTTTACCTTCTAAAGATTCTGATTATATTCCAATCTATGGCAAATTTATGTCGTTAGCCTAATTACCCATCTTCGGATGGGTTTTTTCTTTAATGTTCAAAAGTGAAATAAAAGTGAACAGTATGTTTTTTTATTATATATACAGTAGATATTTTTCTAAATTATTGCAAAAATTTTCTAATAGAGTATAATAAAATCAACTTATCCACAGTTTATAAACATCATCAATTAGACGATTGCAATGGACGAGAAACAAAGAGTTTGGAATTCTGTATTAGGAGAGATAGAGCTTAATATTAGTAAGCCTCAATTTAATACTTGGATCAAAAACACTTATCCTATTAGTATGGATGAGAGTGAGATTGTAATTTGTGTGCCTAGTACTTTTACTCGTAATTGGCTAGAAAATAAATTCAATCTGACTATTCTTAATTCTATTCAAAAAATCACCGGTTCGGTCAAAAGGATTAGATATGTAGTTCAAAATAACCAAAAACAAAATTCCAAATCTATTAAATCGGTTGTTAATCTAAAAAATAAAGAACTTCAATCTCAAAAAGAAGCTTTGTCTACTAAGTCAACATCTAGTGGGGGCTTTAACTCTGCGTCTGGAAATAATTTTGCACAAATTCAAAGATCAAATGGAATTTCTCTTTTGAAAGAAAATTATATTTTTGAGAATTTTATTGTAGGATCTTCCAATGAGTTAGCTCATGCTGCTGCTCAATCAGTAGCTAATGAACCTGGAACTAGGTACAATCCTTTATTTATTTATGGCGGTGTTGGTTTGGGGAAAACTCATTTAATTCAAGCTATTGCCAATAAATTAGTAAAAAACAATAAAAATATTCTATATGTAACTTCAGATTTATTTATTTCGGACTTGATGAATTCTCTAAAAAATGGAAAAATGGATGATTTTAAAGCGAGACATAGAGCTGTGGATTTACTTATAATTGATGATATTCAATTTATTGGAGGTAAGGAAGCTACTCAATACGAAGTCTTTAACACTTTTAATGAGCTATATGCTCATAATAAGCAGATTGTATTTACTAGTGATAGACCTCCTAATGCTATTAAGACTCTTAATGATAGATTAAAGTCTAGATTTGAAGGTGGGATGATTGTAGATGTAGCTATTCCTGAATTTGAGACTAGAGTAGCTATTTTAAAAAGTAAATGTATTCAAAAACACTTTGATTTGGACGATGAAATTATTTATGTAATTGCCGAGAGAATAAAAAGTAATGTGCGAGAATTAGAAGGAGCTCTAAATAAAATCATTGCTAGAGTTCAATTACTTAATACCAAAATAACTCCTGAATTAGTTGATAAATTGATTGAAGGAGGTCAAATTCATTCTCAGAGAATTGTCAATACAGATATAGTTTTAAATATTGTTACTGAACATTTTCATCTCAAAAAAGAAGATCTTTTATCTAAAAGTCGTAAAAAAGATATTGCTATTCCAAGGCAAATCGCTATGTACTTGATTCGAGAAGAATTAAAATTAACATTTCCTAATATTGGTGAGGCTTTTGGAGGTAAAGACCATAGCACAGTTATGCATGCCTGGAATAAAATTAAAAAAGAATTAACTTATAATTACACTCTAGAGCAGGATATTACTATGATTAAGAATAAAATTTATAATGAGGATAACCCTGAGAATTCGTAGAAGAGGTGTGTGTGGACAAAATTCATAATTTTAAATTCTTAATTAATAATTTAGAGTTCATTGTGTATAAGTTGTGTATAAGTTATATAGAATAAGGCTTTTTTTGTGAATAAGATTGTGTATAAAGTCTAAGTAATCCACAGACTTTAATTGGTAGTATATTTATCCCCAAACTTTAGATATACTTATCCCAAATATTATCCACACTTGACATTGCTTATTTATGCGGTTAAAAGCCAGTTTTCAGCTTTTCCACAGACACTACTATCTACTATTATATATATAATAAATAAAGAACAAAGAACAAAAATCTAGTAAAAATCAGTTATTTAATGTATAGTTATAATATAGTTTAAGATAGATAAGATATGAAATTCACCTGTTTACAAGAAAATCTTTTAAAAGGATTAAATATTGCTCGTCTAAGTTCTTCTAGAACTACAACCTTACCAATTTTACAAACTTTTCTATTGCAAGTAAAACAAGGATCTCTTACTATAACCTCTACTAATCTTGAATTTGGCATAAGAGTGCATATTCGTGGTAAAGAGGATTCAGAGGGGGCAATTTGTATCCCAAAAGATACATTACTTGCCTATATAAGAAACCTACCACAAGATAAGTTAGACTTAAGTGTTGAGAATGATGAGTTGACTATTGAACAGGGAGATGATATTTCGGCTGAATTTAAGGGTGTGATTGCTGAGGATTTTCCTAATTTACCAGAAATAGAAGTAGAAAATCAAATCTCTATTGATAGTATTAATTTGAAAAATAGTCTCAAGACAGTCTATGGATCCTTGCCAAGAAATGAATTTAGACCAGAAATTTCTGGAGTTTATTTAGCAAAAAAAGGAAATCAATTAGTTTTTGTAGGGACTGATGGATTTAGATTGAGTGAGAAAAAAGTCAATCTAAATAATTTTGAAGGAAATGATTTTTCTACTATTATTCCTAGTAAAACTGTAGCTGAAATTATTAGAGTTTTGGATACTATTGAGGAAACTGAAGTTAATATACAATTTGGTTCATCTCAAATAAAATTAGTTGCTGATGCAGTTGAAATAGTTTCTAAATTAATTGATGGTAATTTTCCACAATATGAGGGATTAATCCCTCAATCTTTTAGAACAACCTTTGATTGTGATAGTCAAGAATTAGTTCAATCTATTAAGTTGGCTTCTGTTTTTTCTCAAAATGCAGTTAATGATGTAAAATTAAATTTGCAAGACGACAAAAATCTAAATGTAAGCTCCTCAGATTCACAAACTGGATCTAATAAAACCAAAATCCCAGTCCATAGTACAGGAGATAAGGGTCTAACTATTACTTTTAACTATAATTATCTTTTAGATGGAATTCAGTTATTCAAAGAAGGATCTATAAAATTCCACCTTAATGATACTGATTCTCCAGTTATTTTAAAAAGTGATGAAACTCCAGATTTCTATTATCTCATAATGCCTATTCGAGACTAAATATATGTTATCCAGGGTACAATCAGCTTCAACTATTGGACTCAATGGTCAGAAAATAGAGATTGAAGTAGATATGACTCAAGGTTTACCTGGAATTACTATTGTTGGACTTCCAGATACAGCTATTAATGAGGCTAAAGAAAGAATTAGATTAGGACTTAAAAATAGTGGTATTATTTTACCTCAGAAGAGATTTGTCTTAAATCTTGCCCCAGCGGAAGTAAAAAAAATTGGCACAGCCTATGATTTACCGATGGCAATCGCAATACTGAAGGCTCTAGAGTTAATTCAATTTCCAGAAAAAGATTATATTATATTAGGAGAATTAGGTTTGGATGGAGGTGTAAGATCGGTACAAGGAATATTGCCAATTACGGTTTATGCTAAAGAAAATAATATTCCATATTTAATTATTCCAGCTAATAATGCTAAAGAAGCATCTTTAGTAGAAGGAGTTAATATTCTGGCCATTAATCATATTCAAGAAATTATTGACCATTTTGACACTAAAATTAAAACTACAATCCAACCTACTGCAAAATATGAGTATATTCCTATTGCTCATATTAGCGATATAGATATGGCTTATATTAGGGGGCAAAAATTAGCTAAAAGAGCCTTAGAGATTGCAGCGGCTGGTGCTCATAATGTTTTGATGACAGGACCTCCAGGAGCTGGTAAAACTTTATTATCTCGCACAATTCCAACTATTTTACCAATGATGGATCGCGAAGAAGTTTTGGAAGTATCTCAACTTTATAGTATAGCTGGAAATCTTAATTCTGAGCAGCCACTAATTATTAGTAGACCCTTTAGAGCTCCACACCATACCGCATCATCAATTTCTTTAATCGGAGGAGGGAGTTTTCCAAAACCAGGAGAAATTAGTCTCGCTCATCGTGGAGTATTGTATATGGATGAATTTCCAGAGTTTCCAAGATTAGTACTCGAAAGTTTACGTCAACCATTAGAAGATAGGATTATTACCATTTCACGAGCTCAAGGCTCTCTAACCTTTCCAGCAGACTTTATGTTAATTGCGAGCCAAAACCCTTGCCCCTGTGGTTATCTTACCGATAATGATAGAGAATGTATCTGCTCTCAAGCTCAAATTGTAAGATATCAGCAAAAAATCTCAGGACCACTTTTGGATAGAATAGATATGATTATAAATATAGAAAAAGTAAAAACTGAAGAGTTAATCCAATCATCCAAAGTCTTAGAAGAATCCTCAGAGGAAATTAGAAAAAGAGTAGAACAAGCCAGAGAAATTCAAAGACAGAGATTTCAGAATATGAATATCAAAACCAATAGCTCTATGAATATCAAACAAATTCAAGAAATTTGTATTTTGGACAAACCATCACAACAATTATTATCCCAAGCGGTCAATAAAATGAATTTATCAGCCCGAGCTTATAATAGAATACTAAAAATATCCCGTACTATAGCTGATTTATCTAATTCAAATACAATTACAATTAATCATATTGCTGAAGCCTTACAGTATAGAGAGAAGGTGAATTAAAAAAAAAAGAGGATTTAACACCTCTTTCTTTTAAAAACAAATAATCTATTTATCTCGCTAAAGGATTACGAGCTCCTCTTACTTCGAAGTGAAGGTGACATCCGGTTGAATTTCCAGTTGTTCCCATAGCTCCAATATATTGTCCTTTGGTGACTGAGGTTCCTACTTGAACATCACGAGAACTAAGATGAGCATATAAAGTAACTACTCCATTTGGATGAGTAACTTTAACATAATTTCCATATCCACCATTCCATCCATTTTGGGAGGTAGTAACAACACCATCAGCGGAAGCATAAATAGCAGTACCACAAGAGTTACTAATATCTACACCATTATTAGAGTGAATTCTACCATAATTATTACCAGTTGTAGGAAAAGCAAAGTAACCATCATTGGCTGTTAAATTACTAGCTCTAGCAACATTATTTCTTTTAGGTAATATTTTAGTTTTAGGTTTTTCTACAGGTTCTATAGGGAAAGGCTTATCTTCATTTGGAACTTGAGCATCGGGTACAATAATATCAGTTCCCATAGCTATATCACCTTGAAGATTATTATAATCTCTAATAACTTGTTCAGATACATTATATTTAGAAGCAATTTGAGCAAAGGATTGAGTATCAGTAATATTAGTTTTAACTCCATTTTTAGGTAAAATAGAAAGGGTAGAGTTAGATGCAGGATTTTGCTTCAAATCTTTGATATTATTAGCAATAGCAATAGTTTCAATTGAAATACTAAATTTCTGAGCAATACTTTCCAATGTATCTCCTTCTTGTACAATATACTCTCTAATTATAGGGTTTGATGCCTCTTCAATATATCCTTCGGGAGCGTTAAATCCATTTATGATATTAGAGTCAGTAGTTTGGATAGTAGAATTTAATTCTTCATCACTAGGTAGTCCCAATATTCCATTAGCTTGTAATACTCCAACAGAAGCTAGAGATGCATCTAATGGACCTCCTAAATTACTATTATTTGGAAGAGCAGAACTAAATGGTAGTCTTCCCGCATAGATCATATTGCTAAACACAACTAAACCTACTACAATGGTAAGAATAATCCAACTAATTTTATCTTGTGTGTGCCTGGTAGCACTTTTTATGAATCGAGTCACCTGGTTTTTTGATAATTTAAAAACAACAGTACTAATAGGATTCTTAACTAAATACAAGGAATTCGAAATTCAAAACGGAATAAACAGACATAAGTCTTGACTCAAAATCAACCTTGTCTAATGATTTTAGATTCAAAAATATTATATACTATATACTAAAATTTGTCAACAAAAACACCAAAATAAGGCTTAAAAATAAGGTTTTATGGATTTAAAAACAATCATCTAAAAGACTATACGTGAATAACTTGACAGGATTCAAGATAATTTATGAATGCTCAAATCTCAATCTTAATAGTTAAAACTAATCAATATAACTTTATATTAATTTTATCTTTTTCAAAGCAATTAAAATAAATTATTAAATGTACTTTTGATAAAAATTAGTAACAAAAATTAATATACTTTTTATAGTTTGTCTATAGACTTAGCAAGAGCAATATCCTTTTCTGAGATACCTCCTATATCATGAGTACTAAGATAAATTTCTACATAACCCCAACCGAGATTAATATCAGGGTGATGTTCTTGTTCTTCTGCAATTTTTCCAATTTTATTCACTAAATCCAAAGCTTCTGCAAAATTATTGAGTTCAAAACGACGAGATAATAAATCTTGATTCTCGGATAACTGCCAATTAGAATTTATTTCAGCTTGTATTTCGGTAAGATTTAATTTAGTCATAGTATATAGTTTTAATTGTTTATATCTTAGCAAAGTATTTAATACTTTACAAATTTTATAAAAACATGTATTTTAGTTTAGGTCCTTTTTTGAACATTTCACATGACATCGACCGCACAGGTTGTTTCTATCGATTCATCTCAGCCTCTAATTCGTTGGAGTGGAAAATATTTTTACAAAAAAACTTTGGTTAATATATTTTTTTATCTTAACCCAGGTGAAGAAATTAAACAAGAAGATAGTTATACATGTTTCCGTCGCATTAGTAGGAGGAGAAAGAGAATTCAAGAAATTGAGGTTTCAGGAACGTATATCATTGAGGCTAAGATAGTAAAACCAGTTAAATTTAAAGCAAATTATAACGAGAGAAAGGTGTTTTTTTATTCATCAGCGGGAGATTTTAATATAGATCATAAATATATAGTATTTCCTACTAATGAATCACAAGGAACGGACCCTTATCGTGTAAGGGGAAGAAAGCTCACAAAAGTTACACCTTTTCATAGTTAGTTAATGTCTACAAGTTTATTCAACTTGCCCGGGCTATTCAGCTCGGGCTTTTTTTATTCCACTGGTTCTAGCTTAAAAATTCGGTCACTTTTATCAGTTAAACTTCCCCTACCATCTCGATTGGATGTGCTAAAGTAAATATATCCATCTGGTGAGACGGCTATCTCTCGGATTCTACCTTCAGCTATATTTAATTTCTCATAAGACTTTACCTTTTGTCTGGATTCATCTAGATAAATTACAAATATTCCCTCACCTCTTAGCCCACCGAATAAAAAGGCATTTTTGAAACTTGGATATTTATCCCCATTATAAAATACTCCAGAAGCTGGTGCTACAGCAGGGGTGAATACTAGAATAGGATCAATAGCTTCCGGTGTAGACTCGGTATGAGATACTTTTGGCCAACCATAATCTTTACCGGCTAGAATGCGATTAATTTCATCTCCTCCAGCTGCTCCGTCGAATAATGAAGGTCCATGCTCAGTAGAGAATAAAACTCCAGAAATTGGGTCAAAATCTATACCTTGCGGATTACGATGCCCATAAGAATAAACCGCTGAATTTGGGAATGGATTATCCTCCGGAATACTACCATCTTTATTCATCCTTAGAATTTTACCACCTAGGGAATTAAGATCTTGAGCAATATTTTTATCGGTAGCATCTCCGGTAGTTATATATAATTTTTGGTCTGGTCCGAATCTTAGTCTTGAACCAGCATGAAATTTAGCCGCTGGAATTTTATCTAGGAGTATTTTAACCTCTTTAGCTTGATTATTTACATCTGTTAGTCTTACCACTTTTACAAACATCTGATTATTCTCCTCATAGGCTAGAGAAGTATAGATATAAGGTGAATTGGGATAATCAGGATCCAGTATCATACCCATCAAACCTTCTTCATTAGTTGCACTAATTTCAGAAAATTTATAAAAATTAGCTTGAGGTTGATAGTTTTTGTAATATAATATCTCGCCCGATCTCTGAGCAATATACATACTATTCTCGGTCGGGAAAATAATACTCCAAGGCACATATACATTAGAGGCTACCGCAGTATATTTATAATCTATGCTTTTGGAGATAGTATTATTATCTACTTCCAAACTATCTCCAGTTTTAATCTGAGGAGACTGTAGAATAGCAGTATAATTAATCAAAAAAATTGCAATAATAATTATAATAATCCCAATAAATGAGATTATAATTAGCTTTTTGGGTTTTATTTTTAACCTTTGCATATTTTTATAAGTTTAAAACTAATTATATTGTAGCATATAAATATGGAAATTATAAACTTTATAAAAACTGTCCTCCTCCGTCACCTACGGTGCCACCTCCCCCAAGGGAGGACATTAATACAAAACACAGGCGACTGAGAGGTCGCTCCTACGAAAAACCCTAACCCTCTAAAACGGTATAAACTAATTCCAAATTATAATGTTTATCTTGAATTTTGTCTATTACATTTTGAATTTTGGACAGAATCTCGGTGTTTTCTTTCGGTAAAGTGAATAAAAGTATAAAAGGATTGTCTTGATTGATATATTCACAGCTAAATCCCTCAGAACTAGAGGCTATATCTATTGCTAATTCAATATTTTGCATAATTTGGTTAGCAGTTTGTCCACCAGCATAAATATTAAACATCGGAACTTCTAAATTCTCCTCTAACTCAGCTCCATTGAGTAGGGGGTTGAAGTTTACAATTGCTCCAAAAGCATGATGTAGATTTTTGGAATGTAATTCTTTAAAATTAAAGTGATGGGTTCTCACAGAGACTGCAGAATTTTGCTCTTGTAGTCTAGTGGTCAGAATACTAGCAAAGCCAGAAGCATATCGCTCACTGGCTGAATCTAGGACTTTATCTTGATTTTGAAATTTATTCCAAATATTGCTCAAAGACGTTTTTGTAGTTTTATGTGCTAGAGTATGAGCTACAGCTCCGCATTTAGAGTGAGATGAAACTACAATCTCTTCAATAGTTGGATTCTCCTCACACACAGCGATTATATTATCAGCCATTTGTAATTTTTCTTCAGCAGACATCAAACATTCACAACCAGGAATTCCAAGTGATAGAGCGTGATGAGAAGCGGTCAAATATTGGATTCTCTCATCAATACAGGGGAGCCAAATCATTTTTGGCCTCTTTACTAGACTATCTTTGAGAATTTTATCTAAATTTAATTTATACTTATACTCTGACTTGTATTTTGTCCCATCAAGATGCAAAAACCCTTTCACCCCTAAAACTTCAGATATAGGATTGCTATATAATAGATTATGATAAGTTTGAGCATATTTTGCCCATTCTAGACTGCGATAAATTTCACAAGAGAAAGAGTCACTAGACTCTTTCTCTTTTTGGGACAAAATCTTAGCTGGCAGGCTCATCACTGAACTTAGATAAGTATTCCTTGACATAAAAACAAAAAATAAAGCAGGTTGTATCATCAACCATATTAAATAAGGTCTAATTTAAGACTAAATCGTATTATAAATTAAAATTAAATTTTTTGCAAATAAAATTTTACAAAAATTATTTTTTGAACCACATTAAATAGAATAAATATCCATCTATAACTAAGATAACAGATCCTACTACTAATACTCCTGATACAGTCAAATCTCAGACTATTATTCCACCTAAAGATAGAAAAGCAAAGGCTAAAAATCCTAGGATTAAAAATACAGAAAAGATTACGAAATTTATTAGGATTAGGTTCAGAGACTATTTTTTGAGAATTTACCTCAGGTTGATAATGTTCTTGAATTTTTTGTGCTAAATTTTCTTCTGGGTTTTGATTAGACTTATATTTAGCCTGAATTTCTTGAATAGATTCAGTAATACTACTTGGGGAAGTGTTATTTTGATTGCTCAAAATCTGTGTGTCAAAAGTTACTTTAGGAGTATTATTCATACTAGCTGCCTGATAAGTATTTTGTACTTCCTGAGTAGGGTTAGTAGATTGAGTATAGGTATAAATATCTGTAGGCTGAGGGTTTGAATTGGATATTGTATTTTGATATAAATTATTGTTTTCAGAGTTTAAAGTATCACTATTTTGAGTTTTTTTATTATTTAACAGTAGTATCTCAGCATATATTTTGTATAAATACAATAATATAATAATAACTCCAATTATTTTAGGAATTATATCCCAATCTAAAAATAAAGAATAAGCTATAATCATAAAACATCCTAGAAATACTGATATAGATTTAAATATATCAGCTTTATCTATAGTAATTTTCCCAAATACAGCTGATTTTAATAAAGATAATATTGCACTTATAAATATTAATAATATAGCTATATATATTGGCCATAAAAACATTAATAATATTCCAGACACACCTGGTCCACTAGTATACTTTATTCCACCTTCAATTAAATAGATAGAATATGTTATATATAATATCAATAAAACCAAATTAACAACTCTTAGATTCTTCATAAGTTTATTTTAGAATATAATAATGTCATTATACCACTACTCCGGATTATTGAGAATATATTTGATTCTAGCTACTAACTCATCAGAATAATGGACGGAGAAGTTGGTAGCTTTGACTTGCATTTTGGGAGTATTATAATTGGCGATGAGGTAGACTGGGCATTTGCCACGGGCTTCACGATTTAGTATTTCTTTTGCTTTTTGCAGTGCTTCGGGAGTGGTATGGGGGGGGATTATTATATTGATACCGACTATTTCAGCCCCATCTTGAGTGGTTGGAATTGGAGGAATGTAGTCTACATCTGGAGCTGTTGGAATATCTAGACCGATTTCTTCTACCGAATTATTGAGATTAGTAGTGGTTTTAGTGTTTGTCCATTTACTAATATTCTCGTCTTTTAGCTCCTTTGCTTCTGAGGCTATAAATTGAGCCACTCCGTCTTTGTCTTGTCTCTTACCTTTGATTGCAAAACCAGTTCCAGCTCTTAAAGTATCACCAATACTCCTGTATATACTAGGGAAAATTATAACTTCTATATTATCTACATTATCCTCCATATTTAGAAAAGCCATCTTGGCACCACTTTTAGTGGATATTGTCTTAATATCTTTGATTACACCGGTGAGGATTAGATTTGTTTTTCTTTTAGCTTCTTTAAGTTCCTTGATATTTGGTAATTTTAGCTCATCTAAAATATCTTTATACTCATCAATCGGATGTGTAGATATCCAAAGCCCTAAATATATATTTTCTAATTCTAGAATTTGATTTAAGTTCTCAGTTGAATTGGCTTCTATATTTTCTAATTCTAATTTTGGAATAGTATTAACTGTGGCTTCAAACAGGGAATTCTTAGGTGTATTGACGGTGTTTTGATTAGCTAGAGTTTTGATAAAACTTAGAATATTATCCAAATTATGAATTAGAATATATCGTTGATAAAATTCATCCAAAGCTCCGGCTTTGACAAGTGCTTCCAGGTTCTTCTTATTAAGTTCCTTAGCTGGAATTCTAGTCAAAAAGTCCTCCAGTGACTTGAATTGACCATTTTCTTTTCGCTCCTGCTCTATATATTCAGCTAAATTACTACTCATATTCTTGATACTTCCAAGACCATAAAATATAGTCTTATCACTCCCAGTAAAATTAGCTTGGCTAAGATTGATATTAGGGGGTTTGATTATTAGTCCAAGTTGTCTTGCCTCAGTTATGTCTATCGCAATTCTTGCCATATCTTTAGAGTCACTATTGAGTAGAGCTACCATAAATTGTAGGGGATAATGGGCTTTTAGATAAGCTGTCTGATAAGCTATCATAGCATAACAGGCAGCATGAGATTTATTAAATCCATAATCTCCAAAAGGCTCGATTAATTCCCAGAGTTTTTCTCCAATTTCTCTTGTAATGCCTTGTTTAACCGTACCCTCAATAATATTAATTTTTTGCTCTTCCATCAATTCTTTGATTTTTTTACCGACTGCTTTTCTGAGGGTATCAGCTTCGGGTAAAGAAAATCCAGCCACCGCCTGCGAGGCCTGCATCAGCTGCTCTTGATAAATCATAATTCCATAAGTTGGCTTTAGAATTGCTTCTAAATTTGGATGTAAATAAGAAACCTCTTCTTTTTTGTGTTTGCGGGCAATATAGGTGGGGATTAGCTCCATCGGTCCTGGTCTATACAAAGACACCATCGCAATCAAATCATTGAACTCGGATGGTTTGAGGCCAATTAGAGCTTTTTGCATACCTTGTGATTCAAATTGAAAGACCCCGGTTGTATGTCCTTTTTGGAATAATGTATAAGTTAATTTATCATTTGTATTTAAATTATCTATATCTATTTTAGTACCAGTTTGAGTTTGAATTAACTTCAAAGTTGACTCAATAGTAGAAAGGTTAGAAAGCCCCAAAAAGTCCATTTTAAGTAGTCCCAAATCTTCAATAGCATGCATTTCATATTGGGTGGTGATAGAGGTTTTTCCTCCAGATTCAGATATTTGTAAGGGAGTATAATTAGTTAATTTTTGAGGAGATATTACTACTGCGCAAGCATGAGTAGAAGTATGCCGGATAGAACCCTCTAATTGCTGTGCAGCATCAATTAAGATATTAACTTTTTCATCTTGTTCATAGCGACTTTTAAGTTCTCTAGAATTAGCTAGAGATTTAGCTATAGTTTTTTGGTTAATTAATTTTGCAATGGAGTCACATAGCCCATAAGAATACCCAAGAGCCCTCCCTGTATCTCTAATAGCAGCTTTGGCAGCCATTGTACCAAAAGTACAAATTTGAGCTACATGGTCTTGGCCGTATTTTTGAGCCACATATTGTAATACTAATTCTCGCTTATTATCTTGAAAGTCAATATCAATATCGGGCATAGAGACACGAGATGGATTCAAGAATCTCTCAAAAAGAAGCTGAAAGGCCAAAGGATCAATATCTGTAATAGCCAATAAATAAGCTACCAAACTACCAGCCGCCGAACCTCTACCAGGACCGACCAAAACTCCATTATTCTTTGCCCAAGTTATAAAGTCAGAGACAATTAGAAAGTAGTCAATATACCCAGCATTTTTGATAACTCCAAATTCATATTCTAATCTTTCTCTAACTTTATTTTGGTCTTGGCCCGGATATCTTTTTAAGATTCCCTCTTCACATAAAAACCTGAGATAACTCTCATTATCTAAAATTTCTCCAGACTCTAAAGCAGGCACCTCAAATTTTGGGAGTTGAATTTGATAAAGAGGAATCTCGACATTACATTTCTCGGCAATAACTTTGGTATTAGTAAGAGCTTCCTCAGGAATATTAAGTTGTTTAGCTAAATTATACATTTCTTCAGTAGATTTGAGAGAATAATCCTCACTTACAAAAGTCAATCTATCAGGGTTTTGAATATTAGTTTTATTTTTAATAGCTAGCATAATATCATGAGCAGTTCTTTGATTGGAGTTAAGATACATACTCTGAGCTGTCAAAAGTATAGGTAAATGAGATGTTTTAGATAATTGGAGTAGGGCTTGATTAGCTTTTATTTGATCAGGAGTGTTAGTTAAAGGTAACAGCTCTAAATATAAATTATCCTTAAAAATTTGGCTATAAATATCTACCCAATTTGGAGCTTCTTTAGGATTATTAATAAGATAATCAGCAATCTCACTCTGATAATTACCAGAAAGACAAATCAAATCTTTACTATATTTAGTCAGATTTTCTATAGAAACTGGCTGATTAGAATTAAGCCTAACCAGAGACACTAATTCAATCAAATTAATATATCCAGTATAAGATTTAGCTAATAAAGTTATAAAATAGGGCTTAGAAGCACCACCATCTATGCCAGTCACAGATAAACTGACCCCCAAAATTGGCTTAATATTAGCTTTGGTAGCTTTTTCATAAAATTCAATCGCCCCAAACATATTATTGACATCTGTAAGAGCAATCGCCTCAAACCCAAATTCTTGAGCTTTAGTAATAATATCACCAATAGAACCAATAGCTTCTAGAATACTATAATGGGAGTGGGTATTGAGATGGACAAATTCTTTCATATAATAAATATTTCCTTTTATATATTATAGCATATTTATAATGTGTTATAATATAAATATATGAACATACAAACCTTTACTCAAGTACAAGATTGGATCAAGTCTAGCACGGAAGAAATTGCTAATAATTTATATGAGCAGATTCAAGTTAAAGGTGAGGCCAACGTTGCTGTATCAGGTGGCACTACGCCTTTTGTGATTTATAAGGAATTAGCTCAGCAATCTCTAGATTTCTCAAAAATTAACTTAATTCAAGTAGATGAGCGATATGTATCCGAAACTAATCCAGAATCCAATTGGCAACACATTGCTAAGAGTTTTGAGGGAATAGATTTTAGTCAAATTATTAGATTTGAATATTCAGACCAAATTCAAAATTCATTAGCTCAAGCAGAGTCTCGACTTCCACACAAACTAGGGCTGACTATACTTGGCATGGGGATGGATGGGCACTTTGCCTCTCTGTTTGCTGGCGGAGAATATTGGGGTAATCCCAATTTAGACAAAGCTATTATTACCCAAGCTCCAGCCAATTACCCAACTAGAGATAGATTGAGTTTGAGCCCCGAATATATTTATAACTCAGAGCAAATTATAATTCTAATTAAAGGGCAAGACAAATACAATAAACTCCAAAAGCATCTCCAAAACCCAATTGGAATTACAAATTGGCCATTAGAATATTTGTATAATCACCCTAATATAGTGGTCTATGTTTCTTTGGAATAATTTGTTATAATATACAATATATAATAAATACATAATGTCATCTAAAACTAAACAATATCAATTTATCAAAGCAGTAGCTACTTTGACCGGCACCACTATTGGGGCTGGAGTTTTAGCAATACCTTATGCGGTTTATATCGCAGGATATTGGGTAGGAGTATTATATCTAATTATACTAGGCATTGTTATGATAGTTTTAAGTTTAATGTTGGGAGAGGTTGTTTTGAGGACGAAAAAAAACCTACATATTCCTGAAATTATTAAATTATATTTAGGTAAAAAAGGATATATTGTAGCATTAACTGCATTATTTATATTAATATACGGTGCTATGGCTGCTTATATTAGGGGTGCGGGAGATATTATGAACTACATAATCCCAGCTCAATCATTTAATTGGTCAATAGTATTTTTTGCAATAGTAACATACTTTATTATAAAAGGTCTCAAATTTGTTAGTCAATGGAACATTATATTTGTCTCAGGAATGGTTTTAATTATTATAACTATTTGGCTAAAAGTAATATACTCTCAAGATATTGATTGGACTCAATTTAATTTACAACCCACAAACACCTTAACACAGTTAGCGCAACCATATGGAGTAATTTTATTCTCCTACTTTGGTATAATTACTATTCCACATATCAAAACTATATTAGGTAAAAAGTCTGAGCAAATGGAGTCGGTAATTACATTAGGTATTTTGATCCCAATTTTACTATATAGTGTTTTTGTTTCATTAGTAATAGGAGTTGCAGGTAAAGACATTACTCCATTGGCAATCATTTCATTGGGAGAAAAATTGGGTAGTCAGGTTTTGATTATCACATCAATTTTTGCTATTATTGCAATGATGACATCATTTATTGCAATGGGATTGTCAATGATAGAGTCATATATGTGTTTTGGAAAACTAAAAAGAAATGTTGCTATTATTTTAACTACTTTTCCTCCCATGGCATTACTGGTCTTTGATTGGGCTCGATTTGATACAATTATTCAATATGTAGGAGGAATAGGGGTAAGTGTAATATCTATTTTAATAGTTTTGACATTTTGGAGAGCTAAATACAAGGGAGAGGTTCCCCCAGCCTATAGTCTAGGTCATTTCAAATGGGGTGGTATTATTATGATTATAATTTTTACACTTGGAGCAATAAGCTTATTTGTTTAAATTTTTAATTAAAGCAATTTCATCTCTCAAATCTTTAGCGCGCTCAAAGTCAAGTAATTGAGAGGCTTCGCTCATTTGTTTTGTTAATTCTTCTATCATAAACTCTCTTTCAGTAATATCTAATACAGCAACTTTAAGCTCCTGCATCTCTTTTTTCTTATCTTTTACAATACTAGACCGGATGTCTTTTTTAATTCCTTCTGGCACAATATTATGCTTCTCATTATAAGCCATTTGAATAGCTCGTCTACGGTCTGTCTCAGCAATAGCTCTGGTAATAGATTTAGTCATCTTATTAGCATAAAGAATAACCTTTCCATTCTTATGTCTAGCTGCCCTACCGATAGTTTGGATAAGAGAAGTTTCATTTCGCAAAAACCCTTCTTTATCTGCATCCAAAATAGTCACTAAAGACACTTCTGGCAAATCTAGCCCTTCTCGTAATAAATTAATACCAACCAAAACATCAAATTCACCTTGTCTTAATTTAGTCAAAATCTCAGGTCTATCCAAGGTGTCAATATCTGAATGTAAATATTCGGTTTTAATACCTTTTTCCTTTAGAAAGTCTGCAATATCCTCTGCCATTCTCTTGGTTAGTGTTAAAATCAAAACCCTCTCATCTTTTGGAATAATTTTACCAATCTCATCAATCATATCTTGGATCTGATTATCTGTAGGCCTAATTTCAATTACTGGCTCTAGCAGTCCAGTAGGCCTAATAATTTGCTCAGCAATCCCTTCTGGTAATTCTTTAAAACTTTGCAATTCCGGGATAGAATGAATTTTATCATCAGTGGAGTGAGTTAGCTCATATTCTCCTGGAGTGGCGGAGACATACACAATATGAGGAATCTTAGCTTCAAACTCATAGAATTTAAGAGGTCTATTATCAGCGGCTGAAGGTAATCTAAAACCAAAGTCAATCAAATTCTTTTTCCGAGCCGCATCTCCATTATGCATGCCTCTGATTTGGGGTAGGGTAATGTGAGATTCATCTACGAGGGTTAGAAAATCATTATCAGCTTCTAGGAAATAATCAATCAAAGTATAAGGAGGTTCTCCGGGAGCGCGGCCAGTCAAATATCTAGAATAGTTTTCAATACCTTTAGTAAAACCAACTTCAGATAACATTTCAATATCATAATTGACTCGCTCCTCAATCCTCTGAGCCTCTACTAGCTTATTGTGTTTTTTAAAAAACTCCACTCTTTTAGTTCTTTCTTCCCCAATCAAGGGAATCATATTATCTACTTTACTTCTTGTAGAGATCCAATGAGTAGCAGGAAAAATTCTATAATCATCAATATATTTAGCTGGCAATTGTTCCAAAATAGAATCCTGATATTCATTATAAGAAACGCTCTCGATGGTGTCTCCCCAAAAACTAATTTTAATCAATCGCTTTTCTCCTGGTTCATGAATCTCAACCACATCCCCCTTGATTCTAAAGCACCCAGGCTTAAAATCTATGTCATTACGGCTATATTGAATTGCAATTAGACTTTTTATAAAATCATCTCTTAGAATCTTTTGTCCCACCTCTATAATTAGAGATAAATTTCCATAATCCTCGGGAGACCCAATACCATAAATACAAGACACAGATGAGATAATAATAGTATCGGGGTTAGACAATAGGCTCTGAGTAGCTGCATGCCTAAGTCTCTCTACTTGAGCATTAGTCATAGACTCTTTTTCAATATAGGTGTCCGAAGATGGCAAATAACTTTCTGGCTGATAATAATCATAATAAGAAACAAAATAATGCACATTATTCTCAGGGAAAAAGTCTCTAAACTCCTGATATAGCTGGGCTGCTAAAGTTTTGTTGTGTGAGATAATTAGAGTCGGCTTTTGATATTTTTCTATCAAATGAGCCATAGTAAAGGTCTTCCCAGAGCCCGTTACTCCAAGTAATGTTTGGTATTCCTTACCTTGAGATAGCCCATCACTTAGCTTAGCAATAGCTTGTGGCTGGTCTCCTTTTGGCTGATAGTGAGATGATATTTTGAACTTCATATCCTATTAGTATAACATTAAATCCAAGTATTACAATTAGAAACACTATAAATTAAGGATATATAAATTTGCTAAAAACTATATTATATGGTATATAAAATATGCTTTTTCTTCCCGCCTCAATAAGGTGGATGACCCTATGTACGATAGTACAGGAAAGATCCGTAAAGCTCTAGAGAATATTCAAATAACAGCCATTAGTCTGGCTGAGATTGACAGGCAAGTCAAAACAGATATTATTAAAGGTGTGTTGTTAACACAAAAAATTCCAATGTTAAGCTTGGCAATACCAATTATCTTAAGCTTAGCAAGTGAATCAAACTTAAAACTAATTGCTAAAACTGCAGAGGATATGATTAAAAAGTTAAAATAGTCTACCAGTAAATAAATTACCAGATAAACCACTAAAAGCCCTCCAACAAGGAGGGCTTTCAAACTTAACAACTCAGAGAGATTAAATTATCAACTATGGTATTTTTTAACAAATATGATATAATAAATTATACAATAAGATCAATATAATATGTTAAATCCAAATAAAAAAGCTTTACTAATTATAGAAGATGATATCTTCGTAAGAGAATTGGTAAGTATGAAGTTAAGAGAAGCTAAATATAAAGTTACAGAATCCTCAGATGGAGAAGATGGTCTTCAAAAACTACTCTCCGAGGACTATAATATTGTTCTCTTAGATTTAATGATACCAAATAAGACGGGTTTAGAGATATTATTTGAATTTAATGCTAAAAAATCAGATAATTATAAGCCAAAAATTATCGTTATGAGTAATTTGAGTGAGCAAGATAAAATCACAGAATGTATCAAATTAGGAGCTGTTGATTATATTGTTAAATCACATTATTCTCCTACTGAGATAGTGGCTAAAATTAATAAACTAACTGAATAATATGAAAACTTTCTTAAAAAGATGGGCTACTTTAAACAAAAAAGAAAAATATATAGTAATATTTTCATTATTTTTGATAGTTGGAATTATAGGAGTTGGAGTATATGCGTTTAGTAGAGTTGGGGATAATTCAGAGACAGCTCAAGAGACTAAAGAAGAGAAAAAAGCTGATGAAGTTGGAGGGCTGCTCGAGGCTAGTGAGGAGAAATTAACAAATGCTAGTCCACTCACAGGGGTTCAATGTGATAACTATAAACAAAGACCAATAGCAGTAATGATGGCTGGAGATAATGTAGCAAGGCCACTCTCCGGGCTAAGTCAGGCTGAAATTGTAGTAGAGATGCCGGTCATTACCGGGAGTGTAACTAGATTAATGGGAGTATATGTTTGTAATCTTCCAGATGAAGTAGGGTCAATTCGTAGCGCTAGACAGGATTATATTAGCTTAGTTAGAGGTTGGGATGCAATTTATGTGCATTGGGGTGGTTCTCACTTTGCTCTTGATGAGCTCAAAACAGGTAAAAGATACACTGGCGAAGACTTGGGTAAGGTTCCAGATATTGATGCCATTTCTTCAAGCGGACCATTTTTTAGAAAAAGTACCGTTCCAGCTCCTCATAATGGTTTTGTATCATTACCAAAAGTTATTGAGTTAGCCAAAAAAAGAGAATATGCTTTAGAAACCAATCTTGAGGGTTATAAATTTCAAAGTAAAAACACTATTGAAGCTGAAAAACAAGACTCTAAAAATGGTAAATTGTATGTAGGCTTTGGTGGGGTATTTGCTACAAGTTGGGAATATAACACAGAAGACAATAGTTATACTAGATACTGGGCAGAACAAAAAGATGTGGACAGAGGTAATAATGACGCTGAAATTAAAGCCAAAAACATTGTAGTAATCAGGGCTTCGTCAAGACAAATTGAAGGACAATACAATGAAGTTACAATTTATGGTAAAGGAGAAGGTAAAATTTATCATAATGGACAAGAAAAAACTATCACTTGGAAAAAAGAAGGCTTCAAAGATACTTTGAGATTCTATGGGGAGGATGGACAAGAAATTTTATTAGTGCCAGGACAGACTTTTATACAAGTAATAGAACCAGGGCAAAATCTAAAATGGGAGCTAAATTAGAAAACATAGCCTATTATAGATAAGTTAATATGATTATATCAATTTCGGGGCCAGATACTTATCGCTCTCGTGAAAAATTACAATCTATTCAGCAACTTGGATTACAAAAACAAGCCAAACAAGAAGTCTTTGACTTTAGTAATATTGACTTGCCAGACATAGAAGATATTTTATTATCTAAATTAAAACAAAGCTTTAATACCAGCTCTCTATTTGTAGAAAAAAGACTAATTATTATTAAAGACTTAATATCTATACCTAAAATATTATATCCAAAAATCAAAAAAATACTAAAAAACTTAAAAGACAATAATGACATAATTATTTTATTTTATGATACAGATAACATTCCTAAAACGCATCCACTAACTAATGTATTGCTCGATATAAAGGCCAAACAAACTCAATATGATTATCTTTCAGAATCAAAAGCCATATCATATATACATCAGATAGGTTTAGAACAAGAGATAGATATCAACAGAGAGGGTATAATGTATTTGGTAGAGATTCAGAGACAACAACATAAACAAGAATTAGAAAAAGCTGGTAGCTCTAAGTCCAAAAAATCCAGCTTCAGAGTAGATTTTTATAAAATAGAGTATATATTTAATCAATTATATAATTATTATGGAGACAAACAAACTATTGATGCTAAAATGCTGGCAAAAATTTTACCACAAGAAAATTATAGCAGTATATTCTCATTAGCTGAGTATATTTATAGTCGAAACTATGGTCAATATTTGATAAGTCTCAATAATTTACAACAAAAAGGGCTAGAAGGTATACCCCTATACGGGCTTTTGGTTAGTCAAATTAAAACCGCTTTAATAATCAAATTAGCTCAAGAAAAAGGCTTGCAATACAACAATTATACCAAAGGACATCCCTATGTACTCCAAATGACCGCCCAAAATATCCGTAATTGGAAATATCAAGACCTCAAACAAATATATCTAAAATTAATCGAGGGAGATTATTCTATCAAATTTGAAGGCCAAAACCCCTATGATAAGTTGAGAGAATTGGGGATGGTATTGAGTTAAAAATGGTTTATTTATCCAAAAAACTCTCAAAAACAGGAATTAAATTCCCAATTATATTGTATTTTTGGTATTCTTTAGCCTCAATCCATTCAAAATCAGAGTGATCATCACTTAATTTTACATCTTTTGATTTGGAATAACATTCAAAAAACACCCTAATAATTTGCCAATTCTCACCCCTGACTGTAGGGTAGGATTCATTTACAAAAAATGGCTTACCAATTTCTATATCAAACCCAGTCTCCTCTTTAACTTCACGAAGTAGGCTTTCATCAAATTTCTGTCCTAATTCAATTCTTCCTCCAGGAACATCAAACTTACCAGTATGGGCAGAATCTTTATAATTGGAAGACTCTCTTAATAAAAGTACCTTATTATCACAGATTATAAAGGCTTTTGTAGCCACAAACATTTTATCTATCATATGTTTAAATTATATTATATCATATTATAACCCAAAAAACTCCTATAAATTAGGAGGTCTCTTGGTCAACACAGGGTGTAAAATATCTATTTCCCAGCTATAGCTTGATTTAGTTTAGCCATCAAACGAGATTTCTTGCGGGCAGCAGAGTTCTTTTTTAAGATTCCTCTTTTAGTAGTCTTATCAATTGCTTTATAGAGTCTAGGAACTACCTCTTTAGCTTTCTCGACATCTGTAGATAAATACCCTACAAATTCTTTGACAGTAGCTCTTAGTCTTTTTTTGATTATGTTATTCTCGGCATTCTTTTTGATAGATTGTCGATGTGCTTTGATAGCAGATTGTGTTATAGGCATAGGTTTATCTTGTTACGTAAGGAATAATAGATAGAAATCTAGCTCTTTTCATAGCTCTAGATAGATTTCTCTGATGTCTAGCTCTTGTACCAGTTCTTCGAGATGGTACAATTTTAGCTTGAGGAGTAATAAACATCTTTAAAGTGATGGCATCCTTATAGTCTATAGACACGTTATTAGTGCTAAAGTAACAGACCTTAGGAGTTTTCTTCTTATTGTTGCGCATAAGTTTATAGGTTAATTAATTAAAATGGAATCTCTTCTAAATCTATTTCGTCTTCGTCTATATTAACCGTGGGCAACTCTTCTTGAGGAGTTCTAATGGAGGCTGGTTTTGGACGCGAATTAGTGGTTTGAATTGGTCTGGATTGGGCATTTGAAGTTGAAACCCCAGAACCTTTTGGGCCAAATTGAAATGTATCTACAATAATTTCAGTTCTATACTTTTTCTGCCCATCTTGAGCTTCCCAAGATCTAGTTTGCAACCTACCTTCTACGAATAGTAGAGACCCTTTTTTTAAATATTGGTTAATGGTTTCAGCTTGTTTTCCATAGGCTACAACATTATGATATTCAGCAGTTTCTTGTCTCTGCCCCTGTTTATCTGTCCAGGTTCTGTTAGTAGCTATACTAAAGCTGGCTACAGATGAACCACTAGGTAGAGCCTTGAATTCGGGGTCCTGAGTTAGATTACCGATAAGATAGACTTTGTTAAGATACATATAATTTGGTGTTATTGATTAATCTTTTTTACTAGACTTAGCAGATTTGTCCTCTGACTTAGCGGACTCTGACTCTTCGGGTTTGGATTCCGCTGGAATTTCACTAAGATTGATAAAATCTTTGACTACCAAAAACCTTAAGATATCAGCTTCTCTTTGTAGAGTAGACTCAAGATCCTTTAGTTTGGTAGGCTCCAACTCAAAGGTAGTGGTGTAATAATAACCCTGTCGATAATGCTTAATTGGATAGGCAAATTTACGAAGATTATTCTCATCAGTACCACCTCTTTCAACTGAAAATGTTCTTTCAACTGCGTTGACGGTACCTTCTGATAACTGAATTAGATCAGTTAATTTGGAGTTAGTTGCAGATTGCTCTTCCAGAGTTAACTCAGGCTTTAGGATATAGGTAATTTCGTACAACATTGTTATATACAATAATAATAAATGGACATTCAATCTGTAGATACTCAGACCAAAAAAGTGCTTGATGAAAGAACTGGCGAAAGATTATCTTTATAATAGCATATAATTAAGCTTTTAGCAAGAGTATGTATGAGATTATAAATTACGAATTATAAATGGTAAATTATGAAATATCGTAGTGGTGCTTTTGATTATAGAATATGCGACCTTTCAGTCGCCCGAGGCGTATTTGAGTTTTTGTCCTCCTTTGCCTACCGCAGGCAGGCAAAGGAGGACAAAATAACAAACATAGACAACTGAAACCTCGCCCCTACGGAAAAGCATCCACAATCAAAAACATATACCCAAAGATAAAAACTTGCTACCCCCCTAATCTAGCCTAACCATTAATTTTATAGTATAATATTAGCAAATATCATATAAGCAATCAGAATATGTCCTTATCTATTGGTATTGTGGGCTTACCTAATGTTGGTAAATCTACTTTATTTCAAACCTTAACCAAAAAGCAAGTCTCAGCTGAGAATTATCCTTTTTGTACTATTGAGCCTAATGTAGGAGTGGTGCCAGTGCCAGACCAAAGACTAGATGTGCTGGCTCAAATCTCTAAATCAGCTAAAGTTATACCCACTACAATAGAGTTTATAGATATAGCGGGCTTAGTCAAAGGAGCGTCCAAAGGAGAAGGTTTGGGAAACGCCTTTCTTGCTAATATTCGTCAAGTAGATGCTATCTGTCATGTAATCAGGGTATTTCATAATGATGATATTACTCATGTTGAAAATAGAATTAACCCAGTTGATGACGCTGACATTATCAACACCGAATTATTGTTGGCTGATCTAGACCAAATAACGAAAGCTCTACCGCAAGTAGAGAAAAAAGCTAAGTCAAAAGATAAGTTAGCTCTAGAAACTCTTCCAATTTTACAACAGACATTGCCATTAGTAGAAGCTGGCACTCCAATTAGAGATGCTGATCTGACCCCAGAGGAGCTCGATATTATCAAGTCCTATAATTTCCTCACCGCCAAACCAATGATGTATGTAGCTAATACCGACGAGACCTATGAGCTCAGTCAGGAATTACAAGATAAATTCACTAATATAATCCCACTATCTATCAAAATTGAGTCTGAGATATGTCTGATGGATACTGAAGAGCAAACCGAATATCTAGCAATGCTAGGGCGTGAAATGAGTGGTCTAGACACTCTTATTCAAGAGGGATATAAATTGTTAGATTTAATATCTTTCCTCACCACTGGAGTGCAAGAGACCAAAGCTTGGACAGTCAAACAAGGAACCCTAGCCCCACAAGCTGGAGGAGTAATACACTCAGATATAGAAAGAGGCTTTATCATGGCGGATATAATCTCGTATCAGGACTTTGTAGATTGCGGTAGTGAGGCAGGAGCTAGACAAAATGGTAAATTAAGACAAGAAGGCAAGTCATATATTATTCAAGATGGTGATGTCTGTCACTTTAAGTTTAATGTGTAGGAGATTTGTAGCGGAGGGTAGATACAATTAAGAATTAGGAATTAAAATTTAAGAATTATAAAATTATCCTTGTATTCGTAGGGGTGACCTTCTAGTCGCCCGAGTTACTTTTTGATACTGAGTTAATTCCCCTCTTGAGGGGTGGAGAGTTTTTGTCCTTGCTCTCTGTCCTCCCTTGGGGGAGGTATCACCGTAGGTGACGGAGGAGGACTGAGTTTGTGAAACTTGAGTTTCTGTCCTCCTTCGGAGGAGGTGGCCTTTAGGCCGGAGGTGGATATTTGTTAAAGTTTATACCATAGTTTTAGTTTCATCCACCCTCCCCCTACGGGTACTCCCTCCAAAGGGAGATAAAATAACAAACACAGGCGACTGAGAGGCCGACTCTACGAAAAACTGGAGGGATAAACCTTCTACTACGAAGGAATGATATTATCCATAATTCACAATTTCCTAAATTTATGATACTATAGATATAAGTAAATTATAAATTTATGAGCATATCCAAATCAAGATTTGAAATTATATTAAGAAGAGTTTATTTTAGAGGTGGTGGAGTATTTTCCTCTGGAGCTACTAGTGACCAAAAAAAGGAATATATCAGGGTTATCTTTGATGATGCTTTTGATAATTATGGGGACGGTAGGGCTTTGGCTACTATTGAAGAGTGGCAGGAGATTAAAACCAGTCTTTTGGCTAACAAAAAAGATGTTCTAACAGAACAAGATATAGAGATTTTATCAAAGGCAATAGAGATTGAATTAAAATTAAAGTAAATATATGAAAAACATAGAAGAATATGCTAAAGAAGTAACTAAAAGTGCTGGAATTCATCCAGGCAGTGAAGAAGAAAGAATAATACATGACTCTATCTATGGAGTATTTGGAAACAAATATAAACCATTTAATCCTAATAGTTTAAATATATATGGTAATCAGGTTGCAAACAAAATAAGTAGAACCGACGGTAATCTTGGAAGAAAAGTTATCCCGCATCTTTCTAGTGTTTTGAAAAAGTAAAGTAATGACTCAAGATCAAGCTCAGCATATCTTAGGTGAAATTAAAGGGAAGTGGAAACAAATTGAGCTTGGAGTTGATTTTGACAAATTAAAACAAGATTTGAATTCATATATTGCACAATCTGAGGAATCTACTCTTTGGGATAATCCAGAGCAAGCTCAAGCTATCTTAAAAAAGCTCTCTCATACTCAAAAAAAACTACAGGATTTGGAGAGTATTCCAGAGCATATTGACTTTTTGGAGCAGCTAATTTTAGAGCCAGATTTTAATTTGGGTGATGAATTAAAAAGTTTAGAAAAGCAGGTTAATACTTATTGGCAGGAGATGTTCTTTGATGAAGCTCATGATGCGGGTAGCGCACTGGTCTTCATCCAAGCTGGTGCAGGAGGAATTGACGCGCAAGATTTTGCTGAAATAATCACAAAAATGTATATTGCATACGCAAGGTCTCGAAATTTTGAGATAGATGTGATAGAATATATACAAGGTCAAGAGGCCGGGATAAAGCGTTCATTATTACAGATCAAAGGTCAATATGCTTATGGAATTTTTCGCCAAGAGCGAGGAGTTCATCGTTTGGTAAGAGTCTCTCCGTTCAATGCTGCGGGACTCAGACATACCTCATTCGTTATGGTACAGGTTTTGCCAGAGATGGATGAAATTAGCTCTAGCGATATTATTGTTAATCCAAACGACATCAAGGTAGATGTTTACCGTTCACAAGGGGCTGGAGGGCAAAGTGTCAATACTACTGATTCGGCTGTGAGAATAACTCACATTGCTACTGGGATTGTGGTAGCAATTCAAACCGAAAGATCTCAGCTGCAAAATAAAACTTTGGCTCTCAGTATTCTAAAGTCAAAATTATGGGAATTAAAGCAGTCCGAACATAGGCAGGAACGGCAATCTCATACAGAAGATGTCTCAATCTCATGGGGTAATCATATTAGGTCTTATGTAATGAATCCATATAAACTAGTAAAAGATCAGCGAAGTGGTTTTGAAACCACAGATGTAGACAAGATTTTATTAGGTGATTTGGATGAAATTATCACTTCTGTACTTATTAAAAAAGATAAACATTAATTAGAAATATGATTTTATTCAAAAATGTAACAAAAGCTTATGGTGAAGAAGAGTCCTTTGCTATAGAAAATATAAATCTCAAAATAGAAGATGGTGAGTTTGTTGTTTTAGTAGGTCAGAGCGGCGCTGGGAAGTCTACTTTAATGAAATTAATTACAGGAGAACAGAAGCCAGATAAGGGCGAGGTTTTCTTGGGTAAAACTAGAGTCAATGACTTGAGATACGGAGATATGCCAAAGCATAGACAGTCCTTAGGAATTATATTTCAAGACTTTAAACTGTTACCAAGTAAAACAGCCTTTGAAAATATTGCCTTTGCTATGGAGATATTGGGCAAAGACAATTTAGAAATTAGTAGAAAAGTACCTAGATTTTTGAACATTGTAGGTATGGGAGCTAAGGTCAATAGATTTCCTAGTCAAATGTCGGGAGGAGAGAGGCAAAGAATTGCAATTGCCAGAGCCCTAATCAATGAACCAAAAGTCTTGTTAGCCGATGAGCCAACCGGTAATCTGGATGTCTTTAATAGTTGGGATATTGTAAATTTATTACTCAAAATCAATGAACAGCTCAAAACTACCATTATCTTTGCCACACATAATAAGGAAGTGGTAAATAGTATAAATAAAAGAGTGATTAGCCTTGACAAGGGTAAGATTATTCGGGATAGCTTAGACGGTAAATATATTATATAAACATAAACATTAATTGTATGGATTTATTCTTCTCTACTATTGTTCGCAGTATAAAATACGGATTTCAGAACTTTGGACGCAATATTTTCTTATCCATTGCCACGACCAGCATAATGGTTTTAACTCTGTTTGGACTTGGGTTTTTTATGGTAATCAATCAGATTAGTAGTGATGCTCTGAGTGGTATTCAGGATAGAGTAGACATCAGTGTCTACTTAAAAGAAGGTCTTGAGGAGGGTCAAGTTAATGACTTTATTGAGTATGTAAAAGGGGTTGAAGGTGTGAGGGAGACAAATTTGATTACTAAGGAAATGGCTTTAGATAAATTTAAAGAAACTTATAAAGACAACCCTTCTATCATACAGTCTCTACAAGTTTTAGATGAAAACCCTCTTCCTGTAACCTTGACCATTAAGGCTGAGAACAGTGACTTCTATCAGAACATTAATGACACGCTATTGGCCTCAGAGTACAAAGAGTCTACTATTCAAGAAACAGATTATCAAAAAAGCACTTCTAAAGAAATTATTGATAGATTGAATAATGTTATTCGGGTTACTCGTAATGTTGGCATTAGTGTTATAATTGTCTTAGCTACTATAGCAGTTCTTATTACTTATAACACAGTGAGACTGACATTATATTCATACCGACAAGAAATTGAAATTATGAGATTGGTTGGAGCTAGTGATTTTCAGATTAAAGGTCCATTCTTTGTGGAGGGAATTCTCTTTGGAATATTCGGAACATTTATTAGTTTTTTGATATTATTCGTTGTAGTCTTATTAATTTCACAAACTATCACTAGTTTTATATCGGGAGCTCAGTCACCAAGTGAATATGTGCTTAATAAATCTTTCTTAATTATAGGTATTCAATTAGCCGTGGGTATTGCTCTGGGAGTCGGAAGTAGTCTTATTGCAATTAATAGATATCTTAAAGTTTAAGTAAAAAGAGATATGCAATTATCTGATATAGATATCAAGCAAGCACTAGAATCGGGAGATATTACAATTAATGATTTTGATGAGGCTCGACTGCAACCAGCTAGCTATGATGTACTTTTGGGGTATGAATTTATGATATTTAATAATCATAAATTTGAATGTATAGATCCCAAAAAACCCATACATAACTTTATGGAAAAAGTTGTATTATCTAGTCCAGATGAATACTTTGTAATACATCCAGGACAGTTTATTTTAGGGGTGACCAAAGACTATTTTGGATGTAATGAGAAGTATGCTTGTCAAATTATGGGTAAAAGTTCTCTGGCTCGATATGGTTTGATTGTACATACTACAGCAGGATTTATTGACCCTGGCAATAGGCTTAATGCTACCCTAGAATTTGTGAATACTAATACTGTCCCAATTCGACTTTATCCCGAGATGAAAATAGCCCAAATTGCTTTTTATGAGCTCAAGACTCCAGCTCAGAATCCTTATGGAACCTCATCTCTCGGAAGCAAATATTATGATTCCAGAGGAGTACAAGCTAGTGATATGCATAAAAATTTTGAAGATAAATTATAGTAGTAATTATTATGAATAAATCACATTTTAAATTTAGCATCTCAGACAAGGATAAAACAGATTTAGTTATAGTCTCAGTCAAAGATACGCGTACTGGATATACAGTCAGAACGGCTTTGCCAAACTCTGGTAAGCAAACAGCCTCCATTATGGCTTTTGCAGGAGCAAGATTTTCCAGATCCGATTTATCTGCCGAGAAATTATTCCAAGAAATCAGATCAGCAGGAAGTAATGCTAATGAAAAATTAGCTAATATCTTTCGTAATTATGGTCACTCCTCAGTAGCGGATATGGCACAACTTTTTGCCTATATTGAGCAAATTCCAGACCATTATTCTACAATATTCTTCAATGAAAGTAGTGTCGGTGGCGGACAGCAGCGATCTACTAGATATCAGGACTTTGGAAAGAGCCAGCCTCTGGGACTGGATGTGCTAGGGATAGATAAAGTTGTAGAAAATTACGATGTAGTCAATCAAAATCTATTAGATTTGCAACAATATGCTTTAGATAAGTACAAACATTATCAAGCTAAATTGACTGCCGAATACACTAGAGTCTATAATATTGATGAGAACAATAAATCCGAAACTGGAGCTCTAGTGGCAAGAGTTTTTGATTCTACCAGATACTTCTTACCCTCTGGTCTGATGAATAAAACCTCTCTTGCCTATATTACCTCCGCTCGGGAATGGGCTAGATTAATCTCGGTTTTCAAAGCCTCCAATGAGTATAATTTAGTCTGTCTTGCTGAACAATTAGAAATACTTTTTGCCCCGGAAGATAGTGTAGCCCATAAGCTAGATTACACCCCAGAAGCTCCAGATTTAATCAGGCATACTGAGGCTGATAATATTACCAATCAAAACCTAAATATATTACAGCAGTATTTAGAAGAACATCTACAAATAAACCAAAAACTAGAATTTTCAAATACTATTACTTGCCATAAGCTTAAAGCCGATTTGTTAGCTATGAGTTTAAGTGCTGGGACTAAAATTTTATTACAACATATTCTTACAATCTATCCAAATACCAGTATTCAATCCACTCTACAATTTATAGCTAATTTAAATATAGAACAAAAATCATATATTTCTAAAATTCTATTCAAAGATTTTAATCATCACAAACAGATGGGAAATTTATTCCGAGTTAATACCCATAGTTTTGTACTAACCTGCTCCAATTCTGAATTAAGAGATTTGAATCGTCATCGAGCTTGGGGGAGATATATCCCAATTTTGAATACCAAAAATCACAAAGCGAGTCTCTATACAGGTTATACTTTGCCATTATATTTGACTAAAAACCCAGCTTTAAAATCAGTGAGACAGGAATTCGAACAAGACTTACAAGAATATTATACTAGATTACAAAAATTTGTAGATTTGAGCTCACAATATGACTGGTTCCCGCAGTACATCTATACTCAACTATTACCATTTGCCCATATTTTTACCTCTATTTTTCACGGCTCTCCAAAGGAAATTAGTTATATGACACAACTGCGAGTCCGGCCAGGAGGACATATTAATTATAGAAAATTAGCTTATGATATAGCTAGACTAGGATCTAATAGTGAATCATTATTACAAGCTATGGTCCCAGATAATATTACCAAACCAGATGCTTGTTCTCGAGAGGAGTTTATAGATAGAAGTTAAACTGCAATATATTTAGCTAATATTATATGTCAAAAAACACCAATAAATCAAAATTAGATTTAACATTCCTCAAGCCCTATATAGGCTGGACAGTACTTTTGACTCTATTTATATTTTTATCCAATGGAGCCAATTTACTAATCCCTAGAATTTTAGGTGAGAGTATAGATAATTTTAGTCAGAATAAAGATTTATATAAATTATCTCCAGATATATGGCTCTTAGCTGTGATTTCAATTTTTGTGGTTTTAATAAGTTTAATCCAGACGGTAATTAGTATCTACATATCTGAGAGAGTGGCTAAGGATTTAAGAGATTCTTTAATCAAAAAAATTCTATCTCAGCCCATCAGTTTTATTGAGGAAAAAGATTCTTCTGAGTTATTTACTAATATTACCTCTGATGTAGAGCAGGTAAAAGATATAATTTCACAAGGTTTTGCCAGCATATTCTCAGCCTTAATTATTCTAATTGGGAGTGTAGTATTCTTGCTTACAATTAATGTTAGATTGGCTCTGATTGCTATTATTTCGCTACCAATTATTATCGCTGTCTTTGCTTTTATTTTTAAGAATATATTCAAGCTATTCCGCTCTTCACAGGAAATCTTGTCTAAAATCAATAAAGTAATAAATGAAAGTGTTATAGGAGCTATGTTAATTAGAGTTCTTAATTCTCAAAACTATGAAAATAGTAAATTTGACAATGTAAATCAACAAGGAAGAGATGTAGGACTTCAAATTATAAATGTTTTTGCAAGCCTTATTCCAACTATTAATTTGGTCTCTAATTTTGCAATTGTCACTATAATTTGGTTTGGAGGAAGGCAGGTAATGTTAGAAGATTTAACTTTAGGAGAATTTAGTGCTTTTATATCATATTTTAATCTATTGATAACCCCAATTTTTATCTTAGGTTTTGTGAGTAACTTTATCTCTAGAGGCCTTGTCTCATTATCTCGTATACAATCGGTACTAGATTCACCAGAAATGCCAAAACAACCCAAGAAAAACCTAATTAGCAACAAGGTCAAAGGTAAAATAACCTTTGATCAAGTCTCTTATGAAATTAAAGGCAAAATTTTATTAAAAGATATATCCTTTAGCATCCATTCACAGAGTAAAAATGCCATCATAGGTCCAACAGGATCTGGCAAAAGCCTTATTTTATCACTTATCACTGGACTAATTCAACCAACTTCAGGACAAATTCTAATCGATGATATCCCACTAAGTCAATGGGACTCAGACTATATTTTCAAAAATATGGGGCTTGTTTTTCAAGAAAGTATTTTGTTTAACACCTCGCTTAGAGAAAATATAGTCTTTAATAATAAAGTCTCAGATGCAGACTATACAAAAGCTCTCAAAACCTCCAATGTGACAGAAATAACTCAATCTCTACCAGATGGCGTGAACACCAAAATCAGTGAGCGTGGAACCAATCTCTCAGGAGGTCAAAAACAAAGAATAATGTTAGCAAGAGCTCTAGTCAGGAACCCAAACATATTGCTCTTAGATGATTTTACAGCCAGAGTAGACATTAGGACTGAAAAAGAAATAATATCCTCTCTATCCCAAAACTATCCGGATTTAACTTTAATCTCAATTACTCAAAAAATTGAACCCATCCAAGATTATGATCAAATTATAGTAATTATGGAGGGAGAATTATTAGCCACGGGTAAGCATAAACAGCTTTTGCAATCTTCTATTGAATATGCTCAAATCTGGCAAAGTCAACAAACCACCTAATATGCAAAACCCCTATAAATTATCACAAACACATAATAATACCCCTTCTTTTGAAGAGTCTTTGGCTACAATTTTACCGCTTTTTGCAGGCGAGACAAAAAATTTAATTATGATTATAATCACGGTACTTATCAATATAGGTACAGGTGTTATAACCCCATATATCATCACCAGAGCTATTGATGGACCAATTGCTAACAAAGACATACAGACTTTAGCTTTAATGTCTCTGGGACTAGTAATATTATTTATAATCTCTGCCATCGCAGCTTATGGACAAGCTAGAATTATGGGCTATGTCTCACAGAGAGTTTTGTTCAGACTAAGAGCAAAAGTTTTTTCCTCTCTACAGAGTTTGCCAATAGACTTCTTTAATCGTAATAAAGCCGGAGATTTAATCTCAAGAATTAATAATGATACTAATAAAATCAATCAATTTTTATCAGAGGGAGTATTGAGATTCACTTCACTTTTCTTCTCTTTGATTGGAATAGCTGGTATGATGCTATATTTGAATTGGCAATTAGCTAGTATAGTATTCATCTTAACCGCTATAATCCTTATAATTACAAGAATAGCCACTCCATTTATAGAAGGAATTAATAAAGTTGGGCTTGAGAATCAGGGATCATTATCCTCAGAAGTACAAGAGGGATTGCTAAACTTTAATGCTATAGTTGCTTTCCAAATCCAAGACTATTATCAAGATAATTTTAATAAAATTAGTGAAGCTGTATACAAAACAAAAATACAAACTAATATTCTCAATGATAATATAGCTCCATTATATACTTTTATAGCTAATTTAGCCCAAATTATTCTCTTAGCAGTGGGAGTAAGCTTTATTCTTTCAGGGAGCATTACTATTGGACTTTTGATAGGATTCTTAGCTTATGCTCAGAAGTTTTTTGAACCTTTGAGAATTTTAGGATCTATAGTAGGGAGTCTACAAGGCGCGCTAGCTGCATGGACCAGAGTTCAGGAAATTATTGGTCTGGAATCAAATTTGATTTTAGAAGAAGATAAATCAGGAATAAAAAAGAGAAAAACCAAACATATTCTAGAATTTGATAATGTCAGTTTTGGATATGATGACAATAAAATTATCAAAAATATTAATTTCACTCTAGAGCAAGGCAAAACCTATGCCCTAGTCGGTCCAACCGGAGGAGGTAAAAGCACCACCGCCTCCCTAATGGCACGTCTTTATGACCCCCAACAAGGCTTAGTCAAATTATATAATAAAGATATTAGAACATATACAGAAGAAGACAGAACTAAGGCCATAGGATTTATACTACAAGAACCATTTTTATTCTCAGGCACAATAGGGGATAATATCAGATACGGTAATCCAGATTTAGTAGATAAAAGTAACGCTGAGCTAATAGAAATGCTCAAAGATAATAATTTATTAGATTTAATCTCCAGCTTTGAGAATGGAGTAGCTAGCAGTATAGAGAATAACAATATCAGTATAGGACAAAAACAAATCATCTCATTTATTAGAGTTATCTTAAGGCAGCCAGAGCTATTAATTTTAGACGAAGCCACTGCCAATATAGACACTATCACCGAGCAAAATTTACAAGACATAATTAATCGGCTTCCGGAGACCACCACCAAAGTCATCATCGCCCATAGACTTAACACTATCAAAAAGGCCGATCAAATATTCTTTATTAGTGGGGGAATATTAACTCCAGCCGAAAATTTTGACTCCGCCCTTAATTTAATACAAAATCAAGAAGGGAGAAGTTAGGTAACAGTATAAAGAGAAAATAAAAACACCTTTTTAGAGAAGGTGTTTTTATAGAGATGGGTATTTATTTTAGGAAACGGATAGTGTCTGTCCAAGACCCAACATCATCTCCATTAATTCCGGAATCAGCAGTAACAGCTCCTTGTCCTAGACCTAGAAATCCATATTGAGATGAATCTTTTTTCTCGGCAAAGAAAAATTGAGCAGCATTTGTTTGAGCGTACGGCTGAGCTTTGAGGGGACACTTATCTCCAGCAATAACACTGTCCTCTGATGGTGGATAACTAATCTGAGAAATAACAAATGGACCATTCTTAGCATAAGGAATCTTAGAGTCTTTTTGTGAAACAATAAAACAATTTTTAGAATCAGCTCCAGCTAAGAACTCTTTGGTAACAGCCTGATCAAGAGTATCCTTAGGGTCTTTTGTAAATACTTCTAAACTTAACCCATAACCTTCTTTTAATTTAGAAGGGGTAGCGGATTCCTTTTCAGATAAATAAATTATATTGTCTATTTCTGTTACAGTATCAGGAGTTAGTTCGGGAAAATCTTTTCTTGGGGCATACGTAAATCCAACACCTAATTTAGGAGAATAAAAGAGTTTAGTACCAGGTTTTTTCTTATTCATTTCAAAGATAGTATTAAGTTCATCTTGAGTATAAACTTTTTCTTTAGGAGCCTCTGGAGTAGGAGTGGGAGTAGGTACGGGAGCAGAAGTATTCTCTACAACAGGAGTTGGCTTTACCTCAGGATTAGTAGCTACAGTCTCAATAGGATCAGCTACCTCCTTAGGAGAGAAATAGGGGACCCCATAGACTATCGTAATAGTAATAAGAGCACCAACAATAACCAGAAGCGTAGCTTTAATTAACTCATAACGATGTTTTGGAGAAGTTCCAGGTTCAATCTGCATAGATTTATGTTTATTTATAACTAATATATTATATCATATACTTACTATAAATTACAAAATATGCTAGTATTGGGCATATAAGCATTATTTTTATGAGGATAAATAAGTATTTAGCAAGCCAAGACATCTGCTCAAGACGAGAAGCAGATAAGTTAATTCAAGAAGGCAAAATTTTATTTAATGGCAAAATAGCTACCCTAGGTTTAGATGTCAGTGAAGAGGATAAGGTAGAAGTAATAGGATATGAGAAGCAATACAAATATTATGCCTATCATAAGCCAGTGGGGATTGTATCCCACAGTCCCCAAGAAGGAGAAAAATCTATACAAGATATTACAGATTTTGGAGATGATGTATTCCCAGTTGGAAGATTAGATAAAGATTCTCGAGGACTTATAATACTTACCAATGATGGACGTATTACCAAAAAACTCCTAGAGCCAAAAGTCCAAATGGAAAAAGATTATATAGTGACTCTCAATCGCCCTATTTCTCAAGCTGACATTGAGAAATTAAGAGAAGGGGTTAAGATTGATACCGGCTATCATACCAAACCTTGTCGTATTAAGCGTATGAGCAATGACGCAATCAAGATAACCCTTACTGAGGGCAAAAACAGGCAAATACGGCGTATGGCGAGGGCTCTGAGGTATAATGTGTTAGATTTACTGAGAATACGCATTGGGCATATAGAATTAAACGATATGCCTGAAGGGACATATCGTAAACTCAGCGAACAAAAATTGTTAGGAAAATAAAAAGCCCCATATGGTTATGGGGCTTTAGTTTATTCTATATATCCTGATAGAGTTATTATATGTAATAACTCCATCAGTGTATTAAAAGTTTCTTTTGGAATATGTATATGTAGTTTATCTCCATTGTTTTCTAGCCTACAGTTAGCTAGTAGATGATGAAATGCTTCTTTATTTGGCACAGTAATGGATTTGTAATCTTCTGGTATACTGCAGTCTTGCCCTTGTGAACGAGTCATTGTTGTTTTTTCAAAGCCAGTATAAGATAACATATTTTATATATTATCTTAAATTAATTCTTTTATAATTAAAAAGACTAAGTATTTTTTTTGCTGAGTCTTTGTTGAAAATATTATATTTTTTCTATCTCATTGAGTTGCTTAAATCCTGCTCGTATCTTGCCCACTCTGTTTCAGTGACATATATATAACTTCTAATCTTGATTATGATAGTTTGATAATGCGGCTTTTCATTTAAGAATTTCTCTTGATATGTTTTTATAACTCACGGATGTTTGGAGAATCATATAACTTTTAGGAGGAGCGGGATAGTTTAATTAATGTAAATCCAGTATAAAATAACACAAATTTTACTATGTCTCAACGCTACCTAATCACTCGCCGGAGATGGGCGGGGATATGGACCAGAATTTCATAGGGGATAGTCTGGCAGGTTTTGGCAAGATTATTAACTGAAATCGGGGAGGCATTGTCATCACTAATTATGGTGACAGTGTCTCCCAGTTTGACTGCCGGCACAGCTGAGACATCTATGGTGGTAATATTCATACTGACTCTGCCAATAATAGGGCAGAGTTTGCAATTAACCTCCACTTGCCCCTTATTAGATAATCTTCTATCTATACCCTCAGCATATCCAGCAGGTATAGTGGCAATCAGCATATCGTGAGGGGCGATAAAAGTATCATTATAGCCAACGGTATCACCTTTAGAAATCTTTTTGATCCCGCTGACCATAGTCTGCATAGATAGAGCTGGCTTGATCTTGATTCTAGGATTGTCAGCGAGGCTAATGCCATATAGTCCTAGCCCCAATCTAGCTAAACTATGAGTATTCTCATCAGTATGTAAAACTCCAGCTGTAGCCGAGATATGAGAATAGTTGATAGTTGGGAAATTCTGTCTCATTATATCCCGAGCTTTAGTCCAATTCTTGAGTTGCTTGGGTACCGATTTACTTTCAATATTATCGGCATCAGCCAAATGAGATGAGATCCCTTCTAGATTTAGATTGTTATTGTTTTTGAGAATTTGTATCGCCTGCTCTAACTCAGATACTAGGACCCCCTGTCTATGCATACCTGTATCAATTTTAAGATGCAGATTTAGCTGTCTCTGAGACCGAGCTAATTGCTGTAATTGCTCTAGGCTAGTAATACAAAAGCTAATTTTAGCTAATCTAGACCTTAGCATAATCTGAGGCTCTACATACCCGATAATCAGAATAGGAGTCTGTATATTATTGTCCCGCAATAATCTCGCCTCATAATAAGAATCTACAATCAAAAAAGGCAGCCTCTGAGAATCTAAAATCCTAGCTATAGGTACCAAACTATGCCCATAAGCATTGCTTTTTAGCACCGGAGCAAACTCTATCTCAGGATAAGCCTGTCTATAAGTTGCTAGATTATCTAGAATAGCTTTTTTATCAATATAAATAGTAATCAAAGAGGGGAGATTAGCTGATAAAACCCTAGATTTAACTTTGCGAATTATTGCCCCAAAATTCATAAAAATTATCAATATATATAATATTAGTATAAACTTTTTACTAAAATATGCAACAAATCAACAAGCTTTATGTTACTATTACTTGACAAAATCAAGATTTTGTGGTATATATAATTGTGTAACTGATTATTTCATTTCTCATGAAAATCAAAGAACCCCAGCTTCCAAGTTTCCGTGTGAAAGGAAACCCTAAGCGAGTACTTTTGGTTCAGACAGACCCTAGGCTCCCGACTCCTCGGGAGAGGGGATTGGATAGAGTGAAAAGTGTTATGGTCTTCCTGATGGTTATCGCCATCTTAGGGCTGTCTATCTCAGCTATGCTGGGAGTCGACCCCACCAATCCTGGAGGTAACTCCCCCGTACCCACAGAGGTACACAAGGACTGAGATCCAGCCTCCCCCATACCCATCCCCCCAGCTATGCTCGGGGGGATTTTAATTTCTCTAATGATTTCTAATTACAATTTGTTTATCTATCTCAGTAGGTTGGAATATGTGGGCAATCTCATCAAATAAACTTTTGGCATTTTCATCATTATCCTTAGTATAATTACAGGTAAAAACATTCAAACTTACATAACCGAATTCAGGCCAAGTATGAAAAGCAATATGGGATTCAGCCAAGACCACCGCTCCGGTAATCCCAGGTTCAAAAGAATGATAATAATCACCAAGTTCATTGAAACCGTGCTTTTTGATCAAAGCAGAAATCTCTGTTTTTAATTCCTCAATATTTAGTTTAGCCAAAAAAACTTTATCAATACCCTTGAGATCACCCACAATCTCTATACCCAAATTTTTCATAGAATTTAGTAGTATATTATAAATTTTAACAACCGCTATATCATAATATATTTTGCGTATATTTACAATAGTTTTATCTTATAAATATATAGTATCAGTACTATTCAAATTAATAGAATTTAATGCGAAACCATCAATTTGTTCTCTAATTCCAAAAATAGTCACAATCACAGCTCCCAAAAGAGTAAAAGGAATTTCTTTCCAAATAGTATTGTGGGGAATATGAATGGGGTTAATAGTTGCAGTAATGCCTAGGACAAGTAAAATATAATCAATATTATAGCATATATCTATGACTATGGTATAATAAATATAATTATAAGATAAATACAAGCTATGAGTAATCATAAACTCGCAGAAACCGCTGGTCGGATTATGGCTATCAATATCCCAACAGTTGGGTTAAATGATACTATTCAAGATATTCATAAACAACTCAAAATACAAGTCAAAAATTATGAGAGTATAGGCTATATATATGTAGTTAATAAAAAAAACATACTCCGAGGGGTTATATCTATCAAAGAATTATATTGTTTGGATTCAGATAAAAAAGCCTCCCAAGTAATGTCACGAGAGTTAATAACTGCAAAACTACATACAGACCAAGAGAGAGTGGCATTATTGGCCATACAACATAATATTAAATCTATCCCAGTCATCGACCCTAATGGAGTTTTTCAAGGAGTGGTCACTTCAGACACTATTCTTAATGTATTGCATAATGAAAGTATAGAAGACACTCTCAAGTCTGTAGGTATTAGCAATATAAATAATTCTGCGATTAATATACTTAAGGCTAATGCCATTACACAGTTCAATAAAAGAGCTCCATGGCTGTTAGGAGGACTGCTAGGAGGATTAGTAGCCGCTTATACGGTAAGGCAATTTGAGAGCTATCTGGAAGCCCAGATTTTATTAGCAGCCTTCATACCCACTATAGTATATATGGCGGATGCTGTAGGTAGTCAAACCCAGACTATATTTATACGCTCACTAAGCCTACAACACAAACTAAATCTAGGAAAATATATTACAAGAGAGATAAATATTGTATTTTTATTAGCAATTGTATTGGGGGTTTTTAGCTATATTTTGGGAGCAATAATCTTACAGTCACTGAGTTTAGGTTTAGTTTTAGGAATATCTATATTTTTTACAATTATAATGGCAAGCACTATCGCTGTACTATTGCCACTTATTCTATCTAAACTCAAAATAGACCCCGCGATAGCTAGCGGACCATTTGCTACAGTCATCAGAGACATATTAAGTTTATTAATCTATTTTTTGGTAATATCCGTTTTGGTGTGAGTTTTATTTGAAACAAACAACTATTTGTACTATACTATAAATAGTTAAATTAGATTATGAAATCAATCCAAACTACCGAAGAATTAGAAAACAAAGTTAATCATCTCAAGTTAGATGAAGTCTTGCTAGATGTCAGGACAGAAGCCGAATATCAGCAAGGGCATATAGCTGGAGCTATTAATTTTGACATCAGTAACCCTACCATTATGCAAGATATACCTAAACTAGATTCTACCAAGACATATATCGTCTATTGCCGTAGTGGAGGCAGATCTCAGCTGGCTTCTATGATTATGAATCAAAAGGGGATAAAGGCAATCAATAGCAATGTTGGGATTCTACATTGGAATAAAGCAGGACTAGAGTTAGTTTAAACAATCAAATAAAATGAATTATATAATACAAACTATTCAAAAAATCAGTCTAGGATTAATAATGTTAGTCGCTTTAGTGTTGCCATATAATATTTCTTCGGTAATAAAATTATTTCACCTCTATATGCACTTCATTTCTAAGCATAAATGGTATCGTAAACGGCGTGTTGTAGCGAGCCACATTAACGGCTCCCACGGTCTCCACCCCATCACGACTAAGTGCCTTCAATAGCTCTGCCTCGTTTTTTGTAAAAGCTGATTCACTAGTCGTCCAACTAAACCTTCGCACTGCCACCTTATGCGCCAGCACTTCACGCAATTTTACTCTCTTATCATTTGGCTCGGGCAAAGTCTCTAGTGTGTATTTACTTGGCATAACAAAAGAGACATTGTATGCTCCACTATCTGCTTCTTCCTCAGTATTAACCGGCATAGTCATCTCTATTTTTTCAGTATTGACCGGCGCTGTCATAGCGATCTTTTCTGAAGTACTCTCCTCGGTATTAACGGGCACTGTCATAGAGATTTTGTCTTTCTTGATATTATCGCCAAAGATATACCCAGCGATTATAGAAAAACCTTTTCTTGACGCCTCGTCTCTGTTCTCTGCTCCGCTGATTGTAGTTTCGGCGAGTATATAATCTCCATATTCTCGTATCTCATAGCCATTTTCCTGGCTTATAAGTGTGTATTTTGGCTCTTCAATATTACCCACTGGAAGCCAGGTATACAGAAGCCATACAACTAACACAACCCCGATAATTATCAATATAGTATTCATAGTTTTTTTAGTAATATTCATAAAGTTATTCTACCATTTTGTTTTCTAAATAGCTATCAAAATAAATAGCATGACAAGTGTAACCTCCTGGATTTTTTTGCAGATAATCTTGATGATATTCCTCAGCAGGCCAAAATCTTGTAAACTCTTCCAGTGTAGTGACCACGGATGAGTTCCATCTTTTTGAATCATTGACTATTTGTATAAAATCTTGGGCTTTTTTGAGCTCTTCATCATTTTGATAAAATATAGTACTTCTATAAGATGTGCCTTTGTCATTTCCCTGCTGATTTAATGTAGTTGGATTATGAATTTGAAAAAAGAAATCTAACAGATTCCAAAAGCTAGTTAGCTCGGTATCATATTCTATCTCCAATGCTTCAGCATGGCCGGGGTGATTTTGATAGGTTGGATTTTCATTCTCACCGCCAGTGTAGCCCGCTGCTATAGAGATAATACCGGGCTGACTTCTCATCAACTCTTCTAACCCCCAAAAACATCCACCAGCTAGATATGCTTTTTGTATCATATTATTTCCCCTCGATAAATTTTAATGAAATAGAATTCACACAATGACGAATATTTTTAGCAGTCAAATGCTCTCCTTCAAAAATATGCCCCAAATGCGCACCACAACGATTGCAAGTAATTTCCGTTCGGATCCCATCAGCGTCAGGAATACGTTTAATAGCATCAGCTATCTCATCATCGAAGCTTGGCCAACCACAAGTGCTTTCAAATTTATCTTTAGAATTATAAAGAGGGGCATTACACTGTCGGCACACATACACACCATGAGCAGTATTGTTTACATACTCACCCGTAAAAGGCATCTCAGTCCCTTTCCCGATTATTACTCTCTCTTCTTCTTTAGTTAGTTTGTTTAATTTCATTGTGAGTGCTAGTTATAAGTGATTGTATATTGAGTTTCTTAATACAATGTTATCAAAAATATGAAGATTTAGCAATGAAAAAACAAAATACTTTCACTCGTGGACAATTTTCGAACCTTTGAGTGGGGGGTATAGGGTTCGTCCTCATACCTCTCTTAACTATCTTATTCCTCTTCAATTCCTTGACTCAATGTCTACGATGTATCTCATCTTATTCATACCCTTTATTATATAAATAAAGTCTTTCAGGTATACAGGGCCTTAGTCACAGAGAATTTCCCTGATGATAAATGAATAAGAAATTATCAACTATTCATAACCAGATAAATTATATCTTCTGCAAGAATAATTCAATATCTTCCTTTATATCCATTGGATTTGTCGTAGGAGCATAGCGATTAATAGTGAGTCCATCCGCAGAGACTAAAAATTTAGTAAAATTCCACTTTATCGCATCCCCCAAAACACCTGAATTAGCATTATCTTTTAGAAATGCAAATACTGGATGAGTATTCTCTCCATTTACATCAATTTTTTCTGAAAGTAAAAAAGAAACCCCATAATTAATCTGGCATACATTTACTACCGTTTCATTAGTTTCAGGTTCTTGTCCCGCAAATTGATTACAAGGAAATCCAATAACGGTTAAGCCCTTATCTTTATAAGATTGATGGAGATTTTCCAGATCCACAAACTGAGGAGCCAAACCACATTTAGTTGCCGTATTGACGAGTAAAAGAACTCGGTTCTGAAATTGTTGCATAGAAATTACATTCCCAGCAGTATCTTTAAAAGAAAGATCATAGAGTGACATAGTATTGAGGTTAGATATTATATATTTGTATTATAACATAAAAATTGAAATAGTAGGGATTTTGGCTCCTCTTGCTGGACAATGTTCGAACCTTTGAGTGGGGGGAATTATAGTTGTAATATAACTACTTAATTGCATTTACTAAAACCCAATATTCCCCCCTTTTCTCAAAAATATAAGATTTTTCCGTATCATTTACACCAGAAGGAGGTATATATGTTAGAGTCCCATTCGTCTCAGTTTTTGTAATTTTTGTACGAATTGCTTTCCCATCAATATCTAGTAGAAACTTAAGGGGGCCGTTAATCTCTCCTTGACCTTGGAAGTACAGATCAACTACCTCGGTATACTTTCCAGAAGTATATTCTGAAATTAAATCTTTTAAAAAGCTTATATCTCCATCATCTACATCAGGTCTCTTGCTATAATCTGACAAACTATCTGGGGCAGTCTCTTCTGTAGCAGCCCTTGATATATTGTCTGATAGTTGTTTGAGATCTACATATTGATCAAATGTTACTCTATCTTTTTCATTTAGAGATTTAACAATAATTTTTACGCTTTTTTCTAGTGGGTCTTCAGTTATAGTAAATATAAATCCTATTAATAAAATTGAAGAAACACCAACACCTATTATTAATGCAATTATTTTAAAAATTTTTTTCATATTATTTTTTATATAGTATATATACTATTATAGTATACCATGTTTTTATAATTTAGCTATTTTTTAGAGTTTGGCTCCGCGAGTTGGACAATGTTCGAACCTTTGAGTGGGGGATATAGGAGTTACCCCACTACCCTCTCACTATAGTTTTAGAGAAATAAAAAGCCCTGGTGGTTGCCAGGGCGAAGAGGTGATGGAAATGAATTTCAGAATAGCATGCTCTGCAGATTCTCGGAAGAGGCATTGTGGGTTAATGTGACCACGATGATCTCTGTGCCTTCTTCAAACAGGCTAGCCAGAATTGTGAGGATATCTCCTTGAATCTGGTTCCAGTCGAAGGCTGCTCCTTTGTGAAATCGAACGTGGTTCCGGTAGATCTCAAGCCCTGCCCTTGCGGGAAGGTAAAAGATCTTGTCCAGAGCCTCGTTGAGTGGCGTAGTAGGGGGATTCTGCTTGAGGTATTTCCCAAAACTTATATGAGCAAGTCCATCCCCAGGGCCTTCCCATACGATCATCGGGAGATGAATGTCTTGAATTTGTTCGTTGGGGAAGGTCTCGAAGACAATTTTTACGCTCTTTTTGTCGGACTCAGGCACGGTTCTAAAAAGTGTTGACGAGAATACTATACCATATTTTTACAATTTTGTCAATAATAAACAACATTATAGTTTAAACTATATCCTGCTTATCTATAAACTAAAAAACAGCTATTTAAAGCTGTTTAAAGGGAGTTGGCTCCTCTTGCTGGACAATGTTCGAACCTTTGAGTGGGTTATATTAGAGAATCAAATGTAAGGTATAATGCAAAAGTATAATATCTAAAAAGTAGTGTAGGATTGATTAAATAGGTGTTTTATGGTTTGGTTGAATGATTACCCCACATCTCTCTCACTATAGTTTTTGGAGAAATAAAAAGCCCCGGCAGTGCCGGGGGCGGGGGAGAGGTGAGAAGTTCGATATAAGGAATAGAAATATTGGGCTACATGTGAAATGGAATTGATAGCAGGTTATTTATATGCCAAATACGACATAGACTGATAAAAACTATGATCTTAAACCCATCTACTTGCCATTCGGCTACAAATGGGATATAAGGCCGTATGTAATGGGGGATGAATGTATCGTCATAAGGAGTTTCTCCACCCCTACGGATTAAGTTTTTCTCTATCTCTGTGAGAGGGCATTTCCAGTTGTTAAGGATTGGCACAATTCCAACAACACTGAAATAAATAGTATACCATAATTGAAATGTATAGGAGGCAAAAGGTGCGTACATAACTCCTAGTACCACTCCAATAGGAATAACTGAGTGCAAGATAGCTACTCTCTTGGCAGCTACTAGGTAGTTCACTGAGGGTTGAGATTTTTGAAGGTTAGCCAATGTTAGATCCAAAAGTGGGAACAAGTGCTATAGTAGCACAATTTATCTATAATAACAATAGTTTGTGCTAGATGAGTACATTGTATACTAGACAGCGAGTTGTAAATAAGGTATAGTATTGATGTCGAATTGAGCTAATTTCGATGACAGCTAAGCACGGTTCTTCTTTTTTTGAGTCAGACACCTACAAACAAGCCATAAGCAACCTATATGGTATAGCAATTGCAGGAGAAAGGCAAGCAGTGGAAAACTATCTGAGTCTTATATCGCTAATGCCAGTAAATAAGGACACCTTAGAGAGGTTTTCTAGAATGGAGCAAAGTCACGCCAAAAGGTTTCAAGACTGTGCTTTTAATCTAGACGTAATCCCTAACACAGACTTTGGGTATCACATCCTGTCGCCACTCCATGATAACTTCCAAGTTGCTCTGAAGGCCAATGATTCAGTCTCTTGTTTATTTATTCAGTCTATTCTCATTGAAACTTTTTCACTCGCTGCGTACCTCAATTACGTTGGTGTTGCTGATCCGTATGCACGGAACCAAACTCAGCACATCATTACGGAAGAATTGACGCACCTCGACTTTAGTGAGTATTGGATGAGCGTTAGGCTGGAAGAAGTTCGAACACATTTCTTTCAATCTAATAGCAAGAACCTTCGTCTAATTCGTGAAATGGTTAACAAGTTCTCTGACGATGCTCACACTGTCGGATTGAAGAAAATTGATCTGATAATATCGTTTATCAGGGAATATCAGAAAGCACTAACTGAAATTGGATATAACTTTATCGATAGATTAATCCTGACAGTGCCTTTATTTTTCTAAATCATCAAAACTTTTATCAGCCCTTCACCTCTATAAAGGTGGGGGGTTTTAATTTGCACTTAATCAAAAAACAGCATAAATAAGCTGTTTAAAGGGAGTGGGCTCCGCCTTGTTGATATGTTCCGAACTATTGATTGGAGGTTATTAGAGAATCAAATGCAAAGTCATAGTATTTTAAGTATAGTATAGTTTAGAGGAAGAGAAATTATAGATGGTAGGAATTAGTATGGATATTATCTATTGATAAAATTAAAAAAGCTTGATCATCTTATGATGACCCTTAGTTCCAGAAAACCCTTTGACTGATTCCACCCGTAACAAGCTCTCAGATTATCTTTCTCGGCAAACAAATGAATTCCGTCGGTTAGCAACGATGGCTATCAGGTTCCTGAAAGAAAATGATGGTAACCTAAAGCTCAGTATTGTTGAAGATAGATTTCGGCATGAAACTAGTAAGTCTATCCAAAATCTTTCAGTGGCTCCAGGAACAGTAATCCTTGAATTAATTGATCAAAATTTTTTGCTTCTCGATTTTGATTGTGTACTTAGAGCAACAACTTGCTGTTATTAAGTATACAAAATATAGCCAATAACCCCCTCCATCAATCTTGGTGGAGGGGGCATTTTAATCTACTACAATCGGCTAGACAATGTTCGAACCAAAGAAAAACAAAAGCACTCTATATAAGAATGCTTTTGAGAGAAGTTATATTTATTTTAGGAAGCGAACAGTCTCAGACCAATCACGAATATCAGAGAATCCAGATAGAGGTCCTATATCTTGTCCAATTCTAACAAATCCATATTGAGAAGGTTTTTCTGGTTGCATGAAGAAGAATTGAGCTCCATTTGTTTTGGCACATGGTCGGGCTTTCTCTGGACATTTAGTGTTATAGTCAAAAAAAGGAATATTATCACCTAGATTTTCTGGTATAGTGTAGTTAATTTTAACGGTAGTATAAGCGGTAGTATATTTGTCTGTTGTAATAAAACAATCTTCAGAATCGGCTCCAGCCAAGAATTCTTTCGTAACAGCCTGATCAAGAGTATCTTTTGGATCTTTTGTAAATACTTCTAATTTAGGATAGGTGTTAGTCCTACCAGGATAATCAAAATAAATATCTTTACCAGCCTCCCTTATTGATAGTATCTCACTAGGATTGCCATTATCTATATACGTAAATCCAACACCTAATTTAGGGGAATAAAAGAGTTTAGTCCCAGCTTTTTTCTTATCCATCTCAAAAATAGTATTAAGTTCATCTTGAGTATAAACCTTTTCTTTAGATGCCTCTGGAGTAGTAGGAGCAGAAGTATTCTCTACAACGGGAGTAGGATTTACCTCGGGAGTGTTAGTAACAGGTTCGATAGGATCTGTTACATCTTTAGGAGAAAAATAAGGAATACCATATACTATGGTAATAGTAATAAGAGCTCCAACAATAACTAAGAGAGTAGCTTTAATTAACTCATAACGATGTTTAGGAGAAGTTCCAGGTTCAATAGGCATAGTAGTTATATTTATTTAGTACTGTATATAATTTATCATATTTAATAGATATGAACAAATATACGATATTAAAAACCAAAAAAACAGCTTTAAATAGCTGTTTTTTAGACTTTGCTTCGCGAGTAGGATTGCAAACCAGTCGTGAATGGGATTCACTCCTTGGAACCACTCGGTTCCAATACCTCCACCACGGGAAACTTCCCCAGGTTCTCATCCTACTCTCTCAAAAACAATAACAAAGATAAAACCAGGAATTACCCTGGTTTTATCTTGTTTGGCTCCGCGAGTAGGATTCGAACCTACGACCAATCGATTAACAGTCGACTGCTCTACCGCTGAGCTATCGCGGAATTTAAATTTTCTAAGGTACTTATTTATTTTACATAATAAAATCAATTTAGTCAATATATGTGGGGGCATGATATTTTATTTGATGGTCTTTGAATTTTGTAGGGGCGACCTTTCAGTCTCCTGTCCACACCCGGCACCCTGCGGGCACCCTCGCCAGCGAGGGGCAAAAATACTGTCCTCCCTTGGGGGAGGTGGCCGTCAGGCCGGAGGAGGACGAAATTATAAGTTGCAAAATACATCCACCCCGTCCAGCGAAGCTGCCCACCCCCTCCTAAACTAAAGTATAGGATGGATTGAAAGCCCTAGAGAGGGGAATTTTTATGCTATACTATCTCTATATGCTAAATTATAGAATCAAAAAATCATCTAAGGCCAAAAGGGTAAGTATCCGAATTGACCAGAATCGGCAAGTGATTTTGACTATGCCATCTCTTTTCCCGGAATATTTAGCTAAGCAGTTTATATACCAAAAACAAGCTTGGATTGAGGAGAAATTAGCTACTATCCCAGATAATATCTATACCCCAGAGCATTATAAACAGCATAAAGAAAAAGCCAGGAAAATCATCTCAGCTCGTGTACAATATTGGGCTCATATTATGGGGCTTAGTTATAATCGGCTTAGCATCAGGCATACTAATACTCGCTGGGGAAGCTGTTCTAGTAAGAGAAATCTAAATTTTTCCTATAAACTCATCTTCCTAGCCCCCGAGCTGATGGACTATGTGATTATCCATGAATTAGCTCATCTAGTTGAGATGAATCACTCTAAAAGATTTTGGAATATAGTCGCCACCTATTGCCCAGATTGTTCCACCCACAGAGCCAAGCTCAGAAATTGCTAATTTAGCAAAAATATGGTATAATATAAGATATACAATTAAACAATACATATATGTTGCAAGTAGGAGAGTTAGTCTCAGATTTTACACTAGTAGACCAAGATGAGAAGAGCCATACTTTGTCTCAATATCGTGGTAAAAAAGTTGTATTGTACTTTTACCCCAAGGATATGACTCCTGGATGTACGGTGCAAGCAGAAGGTATGCGGGATTCTATGAATGATCTGGAAGCTAAAGGCATTGTAGTGCTAGGAGTGAGTGTGGATGATGTCAAGTCTCATAAGAAATTTGTCGAGAAGCATAATCTAAATTTCCCGCTCTTGGCTGATACTGAGAAAAGCGTCGTCCAAGCCTATGGAGTTTGGAAAGAAAAGTCAATGTTTGGGAAAAAATATATGGGAATACAACGCGACACTTTCCTAATTGATGAGGAGGGGAAACTAATTCAACATTTTGAGAAAGTTAATCCTTTGAAGCATGCTAGCCAAATTCTAGCTTTAGTTTAATTATTATAAAATATGCCAAAACACCAGTTACCTTCTGGTTTCATAGAATATAGCCTAGATGAACAGGTTAAATTTAACTATATCTTGAGGACAATTCAAGATGAGTATGAATTTGCTGGATTTACTCCGTTGGAGGCGGCCTCTATTCAATATTCAGAAGTATTATTAGCCAAAGCCGGTGGCGAGATGGATAAGGAGATTTATCGCTTCCAAAAGGGGAGTCGGGATCTTAGTCTTAGATTTGACCTCACTGTCCCGATGGCAAGATACATAGCCGAGCATCATCGAGATATAGCTATGCCAGCTAAAATTTATCAGATAGGCAAGTCCTGGCGAGCTGAGAAACCTCAAAAAGGTAGATACCGCGAGCTATATCAGGCGGATATAGATATAATTGGCAATAACAGTAGACTGGCTGAGGCAGAGATGTTGTCAATTATTCAGAATATTTTTGCTATTTTAGATTTACCGGAGATTGCTTTTAGGATTAGTAATCGTAAGATTCTTGCGGGGTTATTGGAGGCGTATAAGGTTCAAGATCAAGCTGGGGTACTGAGAATTATAGATAAATATGAGAAATTATCTAAAACAGATTGGCTACAAGCTCTGAGAGACTTGCACATTGAGGAGAAATTTGTAGATGCTTTATATAATTTAGTTAGTGCTAAGGGGGTGGTTCAGGAAATTTTGAAGCTATTAGAAAGTCAAAATTGTCAACACCCAATATACCTAGAAGGACTACAAGAATTGCAAGAATTAGTGCAATATTTAGAATTGTTTGAGATTAGAAAATACAAAATAGACTTATCCATAGTCCGCGGACAGGATTATTATACAGGTACAGTATTCGAGAGCAATCTAGAAGGGCTAGAAGTCTATGGCAGTGTTTGTTCTGGAGGACGCTATGATAATTTAGTTAGCAATTATATCGATACTCCTATTACCGGATTTGGAGCTTCTATTGGGGTAAGTCGTCTATTTGGAATTTTGCGAGAAGAAGAGTGGTTCAAGGCTATGAATTATGCAGAGCCAAAAAGGGGAGTGTTTATTTTGAGTGAAGATAAATTGCCCCAGACAATGCAGACAATTATAGAGCTCAGAGATGAGTGTGGAGTAGCTTTTGACCTATATCCAGAAATTACTAATTTCAAAAAAGCTCTACAATATGCCAACCGCAAAAATTATACCGAAGCCATTTTCTTTGGCTCTGATGAAGCGAAAGCTGGAGAGGTACTAGTCAAAAATATGCAAACAGGCGAGCAGGAAATTGTATTGGTTGAGGATTTGGGGTAGAGATAAATATTTTCGTAGAGTCGGCGACCCCGCCGACATTATTTGTAGTGGATGGTTTAGTTTTATTTTGTCCCCCCTCGCCTGCCTGCGGTAGGCAGGGACAGTTTATCTTGTCCTCCTTTCTACCTACGGCAGATAAATGGAGGAGGTGGCCGTCAGGCCGGAGGAGGATAGAGCTTTAATTATTTAATATGTTAAAAACAAATCCACCCTCCCCCTACGGGTACTCCCTCCTAAGGGAGACAAAACTTCATAACCCAACACAATTCAAAACATCCAATTTTTATGGTATAATATAAACATAAATTACAGAAAGTTTATGAAATTAATATCGTGGAATGTAAATGGGTTGCGGGCATTGCATCGTAAGGAGTTATTTCACCCTTTTTTGGACAAGTATCAGCCGGACATACTGTGTATGCAGGAGACGAAGTCTCATATAGAGCAACTCTCTGCAGATATTACGAGTATTCCTGGGTATAATTCCTATTTTGAATCTGGGATTAGAAAAGGTTATAGCGGGGTTGCTATTTATTCTAAAGCTAGGCCAAAGTCTATTCAGACTGGTTTCCAGATTGATGATATTTTTGATAGAGAAGGTAGAATCCAAATCGCTGAATATGAGAATTTCACTCTAATTAATATTTATTTCCCTAATGGTGGGTCCGGGGAGGAGAGGCTTCACTATAAGCTCAAATTCTATGAGGCTTTACTACAATATTTAGAAAATATAGACTATACTCATAAGAATATTATCATTACCGGAGATGTCAACACAGCTCACACTGAGATTGACCTAGCCCGCCCAAAGGAGAATCAAAAAGTCTCAGGCTTCTTGCCAGCAGAGCGAGCTTGGTTGGATAAATTGACTCAGGAGTATGGATTTGTCGACACTCTTAGGATGTTTACTCAAGAGGGGGAATTATATACTTGGTGGGATATGAAGACTAGAGCTAGAGACCGGAATGTAGGGTGGAGAATAGATTATTTTTTTGTAAGCCAGCCGCTCAAAGACAAGGTAAAAGATGCCTATATATTATCTGATGTTTATGGTTCGGACCATTGTCCCGTAGTATTAGAATTAGATATATAGAGATGAAAAAGATTGTACTAGTAAGGCACGGAGAGAGTTTATGGAATAAGCAGAGTTTATTTTCAGGTTGGACAGATGTAGATTTGACCTCTAAAGGTATAGAAGATGCTCGTTTGATGGGACATAGATTAAAAGACCAAAATATTCAATTCAACCAAGCCTACTCTTCTGTTTTGAAGAGAGCTGTCATTACGCTAGATTTAATTTTAACAGAAATAGATCAACAAAATGTCCCTGTTATCCGAGACTGGAGGCTTAATGAAAGGCATTATGGCAAATTACAAGGTAAGTCTAAGGTAGATATTCTGGATGAGTTGTCTTGGGAACAATTGCATAGTTATCGTCGTGGTTATTATACTAGACCAGCGGCTTTGGAAATGGATGATCCAAGGAATGCCTTCTTTGACCCTAAATATGCCTCGGTACCAAGGGAATTATTGCCACGGACTGAGAGTTTAGATGATGCCTATAAAAGAATTATCCCGTATCTAGAAGGGCATATTATGAGCTGTCTAAATGATACTGACAATATTATACTATCCCTACATGGTAATACTCTCAGAGCCATACTCAAATACTTCGATAGGCTCAGTGACAGCGAGATAGAAGGAGTAGAATTTGCTATTGGAGATATTTTGGTTTATAATTTAGATAATGATAATAATATCATATCCAAAGAACATATATAAAATCATACAACTATGCCATCCACAAACCCTCAACACAAAGAAAGAGTAGAAGAAATTTTATCTTGGTACAAATATACTAACACTCCAGACCAACAAGAAAATTTAGCAAAAATTATTAATTATGGCCGAATAGGGGGTACTGGTAAACTTATGATTTTACCAATAGACCAAATTCTAGAACATGGTCCTGGGCGAGCTTTTGAGCCAAATCCCGTTATGTATGACCCTTTAGAGCAAGCTCAATTTGCTGTAGATGGCGGGTTTAATGCCTACGCAGCTCCGCTAGGTTCCTTAGAGCGGGCTTATGAAGTTTTGGATAGACACAATGTGCCTACTATTCTAAAAGTAAACTCTCATACTTTGATGATACCAGATGGAGAAAATCCAAAACCATCTATTCATTCTTGGGTGGATGATGCGGTAAGATTAGGTTGCTCCGCTGTAGGATTTACTTTATACCCAGGGTCTCTGTATAGTAATGAAATGGAACAACAGGCTAAAGAATTGATTGCGGATGCTCGCAAGGCAGGGCTGATTACAATTCTTTGGGTCTATCCAAGAGGAGAGGGGCTTATCAAAGGACAAGAGAGAGCTGTAGATGTAATAGCTTATGGAGTCGCTCTAGGAGTGAGTTTAGGAGCTCAGATTATAAAGGTAAAATTACCAGTAGATGGATATGGGATAACCTCCAATCAGGAAATGGGTATTTATGATAAAGTCCCAACTCAAACACTTACTGATAGAATCAAATTAGTAATGAAAGCTGCTTACAATGGACATAGAATAGTTATTCACTCTGGAGGTGACTTTGCTAATCCTGAAAATCTATCTTATGAAATGCGAGCCATTCGTGAAGGTGGAGCTTTTGGAAGTATAATGGGACGAAATGCTTTCCAGCGACCAAGAGAAGAGGCTTTAAATTTAATAAAAGACTTACAAGATATATTGGTAGCATAAATGCAAATTAAATATAAAGTATTGATAGCTATTAACTTTATAACTCTACTTTTAATTTTGCCAAAAAATATATTAGCAAGGCAAATACCAAACTATCCAAATGGTATTATAGTAAAAGCAGTTAATAATCCAAAAGTATATTATATAGAGAATAATACCAAGAGACCTATAGAATCTCCAAATATGCTAACTTCTCAATTTCGTTGGCAGGATTTGATTGAGGTATCACCAATAGAATTAGATGCAATTTCTTTAGGTAGCCCTATGACTTTTAGAGATGGATCTTTGTTATCCAACAATGGAACAGTATATGTAGTCTCAAATTCACAAGTAAGGCCAATAACATCCCCGCAAGCCTTTTTATCTAAAGGATATAAATTAAACAATATTACACCAGTCAGCAATTCAGAATTATCCCTACACCAAAAAGGAGCTAGCTTGAGAGAAGAGGATATTTATCCCGACGGTAGTCTATTATTAGCTCCTGGGGGCGCTGTATATAAAATAGAATCAGGTTTGAGACGATATATTCCATCTCCATTAATTTTTGACACAAGGTATAAATGGGAGTATTTAATACCAGTGCCACAGACAATTGTAGACTCCTACCCCAAAGGAATTGATGAATATTATCCCGACGGATTACTAATATCTAGTGCCACAGGAGTATTTTTGATGCAAAAAAATCAAAGGCTACCAATCACTTCCCCAGATGTCTTTGAAAGCTATGGATTCAAATGGGGCCAAATTAGAAGAGCTACAGATTATGAGTTATCTATAATTCCTGAGGGAGATGCTATATCAGAAATCAAAAACTATCGCTCCAGAGTTCTTCTATCCCCAATAGGAAGTTCAAATGTCTATGTAGTAGATAAAGCAGGAGATCTTAGGTACATACCCAGCCCATTTATGTTTGATAAATTACAGTATAAATGGGATGAAATAATCAAAATTCAGGCTAATTTATTACAAAAATACTCAGTTGCATCTAATAAATTATTCCCAGATGGAACAACAGTATCATATAATGGAGCAGTATATTTAATATCTAATAATTACAAAAAACCAATTGGCAGCCCTAATATATTCTTAAGCCTAGGATATAAATGGTCAGACGTTATCCCGCTTAGAATCAATGAATTCAATCAATATCCCGCAGGAAATGTAATCAGTGATATATCCAATGATAAATATAATGTAATAACAATCAATGACGGAGATGATATCACAGTTAATTTAAATGGAAAAATCGAAGGTGTAAAACTCATAGGAATAGATGCTCCAGAACTAGATAGTTTTCTAAGCTCCACTAATTATTGCTACGGAGTTGAAGCCTATCAGACATTAAAAAATTTAATCGCTAGTAACCGCGTCTCGCTAGTCAAAGACCCCCTCAAAGAAGATAGAGACGACTATAATAGGTTGCTGAGATATGTGTATCTAGAAGACGGCACTTCTATACAAGAATATTTATTAAAAGAAGGCTATGCTAAAGAGTATACCCATAATGGTATTTCTTATCAAAGTCAGTCTACATATAGAGCATTAGAGCAAGAAGCTAAAGAGAATAAAAGAGGTTTATGGGCTACTAGCTGTAATATAAATTAAATTTGTGGATAAGTATTATGCAAATACATAAAACTATGATATAATAAATTTAATCCATGGCTTAGGCAGGTCGACAGGAGGGTAACCGTTAGTAAGAAAGATTAATCTTTCTTCAAAATAGCAAATTATGAACAAGAATTTATTTGTACGAAACATTTCGTACAAAGCAACAAATCAGGACTTACAATCTCTTTTTGAGACTGTTGGAACTGTAGTTTCAGCTAAAATTATCTTTGACAAAGAGCAAAACCGTAGCAAAGGCTATGGATTTGTAGAATTTGCCTCAGAAGATGAAGCTGAAAGAGCAATTCAACAGTTAGATGGAGCATCTCTTTTAGATAGAGAAATCTCCATTCAACCTGCTAAGCCTCGAGAATAAAGTCCTCGATAACAAAAAAACCGGTTAATACCGGTTTTTTTGTTTAAGCAGTATCCCCAGCTAATAAGTTATGAGAATATATTGAGGATATTAGACATTATATTAGAAACTTCATTCTCAGTCCCTCTTAGAGTTCCTGACCAAACTTGCCATGCAAGTAGTGTTTTGGCAAATAGAGATAGTAAAATATAGAACTTTTCTCCAAATACATAAGATTTCCAAGGACCAATTTTCTTATATTGTAAGAACATATTAAGAGCAAATATATTGAATACCGCAAATAATGAGAATACAACAAAGTATACAAAGCTAGGAATTTCTACTTCTGATGATGAAACAGCTCCTTGAAAATGTAGGAAAATTACAATCCAAGGGATAATACCTGCAATACATCCAAAGATATAAGGAAGCCAATTAACATCTTTACGATCTTGATTAATTTGCTCCATCACTAACCCAAACAAGTTCATACTAGCATTGATACCGAATAACAATAACAAAGTAGAGAAATCATAAATTCCTACCAACATAGAGATTAACACAATCATCACTGAGGACGATAGAGCATATTCATACCATCTAATTACATTGATATGCTTCTTTAAGTTTTTGATATACCAAGGATAGACATTTGGTAAAATTGTAATAAAGTGAGCAATGGCAGATAATAGTAGAAATATAGCTACTGCAGGTCCAAGATTAATGTTGAAAAACTCTTCAGTCACTGGAGCCGCGCTACGAGTAGCAGAGTCAAAATCAAGATAATTAGTAGTGATAGGGAATAAAGCTTCTTTTGATACATATAGCATCAAACCAGCTTGAAAGAAGTGCAAAGCACCCATAATCCCATTATACATTTTAAGACGGGCAAAACCATTGTGTACACGTATTCCAAGCATATGTTTAATGTTTATTTAATAACCTCTTATATTATGGAACAAAATCAATAAACTGTCAATGATTTTTAGAATATTATAAAATTATTTGATGCAAAACTCTAAAAGTATTTGTCTCCCTTTGGAGGGAGTCCCCGAAGGGGGAGGGTGGATAGTATTTTATCCCTCGCTGGCGAGGGTGTAGACGAAGTCGACGGGTGGTGGACTGTATTTGTAATTTTATCCTCCCTTGGGGGAGGTGGCCGTAAGGCCGGAGGAGGATTGGAATTTTAACTACGAACTCTGTGTCTCCTCTTTATCTTCTCTTTTCTCAACACTTTTTTTCTTCCCAGAACTCAAAACCCAAACTCCAATAAGAATCACAATCACTGGCAAAAAAGCTCGTAAAACTTGCCTTATTGTTATAATATCAAGCTGTAATAAACCAATAGTCACTCCAGACCCAATCCAGATTATAGATTCCACAATAGCTTTAAACTGTGAGAATAATAGTCTCCAAACTCCAAAAGCTATAAGAATAATTGGTAACCATTGCCCAAAACTAGGAGCATCAATTACTCCAAAATTATCCAATAACCACACAATTCCAATTCCAACTAATATAGACCCGAATAAAGATTTATTGGACATAATTGTAAAATTAGTGAATAAGCATATATATTATAATACAAATTGAGCTAAGATTCAAATTTGAAAAAGATGAGAAACATCGTATATAATATTTGAAGTTGAGTAACTATTATATTATGTCCCTCGCTGGCGAGGGGGGACCACGAAGTGGTGGGTGTGGACTGTATATTGTAAAGACTTATATTTTTATAGTATCTTTAATCTACTATTCATATGCTGTCCTCCTCCGCCCTACGGGCACCTCCTCCAAAGGAGGACAGTAAAATATCTAATAGGATTTCTACCACTTTAATCTATTGATTGTTTTATCTCGCAATCTGCCTAAGATAATCTTGTCTAATACAACTATTTGCCATATAACACATATATTGATATAATACAAACATAAAAGGGCCGTTGGCGCAGTTGGTAGCGCGCTTCCATGGCATGGAAGAGGTCGCTGGTTCGATCCCAGTACGGTCCACAAATCATTTTCTTTTAATTATGTATACAAAACCACAAAAAATAATATATTTCTTCCGCCATGGACAAAGTGAAGGAAATATCCGGCATATTAATTCAACAGATGAAGATATTCATCCAGCTGAACAGCATCTTACTGAGTTGGGTAAAGAACAAGCTCAAAAATTAGCAAAGCGTATAGCTAAATTTGATTTAGAATTATTATTATCTAGCACATTGACTCGTGCTCGAGAGACAACAGACATTATTAATCAGCAGGGGGATTATAATATTGAATACTCAGATTTGTTTGTAGAAAGACAAAAGCCGAGCTCTATTATTGGGAAATTACGTAATGATGAATTTGTATTAGCTACAGAAAAAGCTTGGAAGCACAGGCTATTTCACTTAGGTGAACAAGTGGAAGACGGAGATAGTTATGAGACACTTATTGCTCGAGCAGATAGGGCTTTAAAATTATTGCAATCAAGCCCAGAACAAAGTGTTGGTGTTATTACTCATGGATTTTTCCTTAATACACTAATTATGAGAGCAATCTTAGGTGATATGGTTAACCCTGAATTATATAAAAGATTGCACAAACAATCTTGGCAAGATAATACCGGTATGATGATTTTAGAATATCATCCAGAATACCCATATACCGGCTGGAAAGTAATCACATATAATGATACTGCACATTTAGATTATCTGAAAGGATAGATTTTGTTTAACAGGCTGGATGTATTTCTGTTCTCGTAGGGGCGACCTTTCAGTCGCCTGAGTTCTGCTTTTTGTCTCCCTCCCTATACCTGCGGTAGGCAGGGATGGAGTACCCGTTAGGGTTAGTTTTGTTGTCCTCCCTTGGGGGAGGTGGCACCGTAAGGTGACGGAGGAGGACAGGAGCAAATCCCATTTGCGACGACTGGTGTGGCTAAGCGACTGAAAGGTCACCCCTACAAATTAACAATTTATTATTCACAATCCATATCAACCTATGCTATAATAAAAATACAAAAATATATTAATAAGAGAATATAGATATGAAACAACTCGGATATTTTGCACTAGGAATCTCATTTGTAATCGTAGGAGTGGGATTCTATATCAACAAAGACTTTAGCAATAAAGGCAATGAAGCTATCCAAGCCAGTCTCGAGACAACGCAACAAATTACCAAATTAAATGAAGACATTATGAAAGAGCGCCCAATTATCGAATTTGAAACTAACAAAGGAACAATCACCGTAGAATTATTCAGCGACCTCTCGCCCAATACAGCTAGCAAAATTATCAAATACACCAAAGAAGGAGTATATGATAAAACCCTATTCCATAGAGTGATGGAAGACTTTATGATACAAGGAGGAGACCCTAATACCAAAGACCCAAGTAAAGCAGCACTATATGGAACTGGAGATGCAGGAGAGAAATTCGATGATGAAATTAATGACGAGATACTTGTCAAAGGAAGTTTTGCTATGGCTAATTCAGGACCAGACACCAATGGATCCCAATTCTTCATCGTAACCACCGCATCCACACCTTGGCTAGACGGAGCCCACACCAATGTAGGTAAAGTAATCGGGGGATTAGATATCGCAGAATCAATCTCCACCGTCCAAACCGGCATACAAGACAGACCTGTAGAAGATGTGAAAATTATTTCCGCAAAAGTAGTAAAGGAGTAGGAGGATTATTCTCTTGACACAAAACCCTAAAATTTATATAATACACAAGCTCTTTTATAAATTTTTACAAATACTCCCCTCGAGGGAGTTTTTGTTTTGCCAAAATATGATATAATATAAGAGTTAAATAGAATATATTATTTTTATGGAAATTAGAATTATAGGAGGCAATAATGGTAAAAATCTAAAATCCAAGCCACAGTTACTAATCTGGGGTGGTTTTGGATTGTTTTTATTTTCATTCATTGCTAATTTTGCAGCACAGATTATATTCCCAATTTTGATGGGAGTAGGAGTTGTGATTGGGATTGTAGGGTGTATCCAGTTGATTATAAGTTATTTTAAAAAATAATATGGCCTATACTATTATAGATATCCCAGGGTATAATCATAATAGTGATAGTATGTGGCATCCGGACTTTCGTAAATATATTACAGAATCTGGCAATGAAGTTATGACCCTGAATCTACCAGGAGGTAAATATCCAGTTTTTAGAGAATGGTATCCAATTATAGAGCAAGCGGTAGCTGAGGCTAATAATCCAGTAATTCTAGTCGGACATAGTCTAGGTACAAGAGCAGTTTTATTATTTTTAGAACAAACCCAACAAACAGTAGAGAACATAGTGCTGATAGCTCCTTTTGATAATTCCCTTAGTAATTCGAGTTTTCGCAATGGCAACTATGCTAACTTTTTTGAGTATTTGATAGATATTGAAAAGGTCAAATCCAATATAAAAGGGGAGATTAAAGTCATAGGCTCACAAGATGATGCCAATATTCCGTTTATACAAGCTCAGAATATTGCTCGAGATTTAGGTGGAGAATTAATCACAATCCCACATAGCGTACATTTCCTCGATGCCAAATGGGCAAAATTCCTAAGTGAAATTACGGTGAAGTAATTAGCAGTCTACCATTGACACTGCTAAAATTAGAGTTATAATATAGTTAAGGAGGAAAACCCTCCAGACAGGTGTACACCACATATTAGTAGTATTAATTTATACATATATGAGGATTCGCAATTTACCAACATTAAACACTTTTGAATTAAGTCCAACTAGGTTGTTCGATGAAATATTCGAGACCCCTTTTCCAAGTCTTACAAGATCCATCAATGATATGGAAATGTATCAAGAAGGATCCGAGCTAGTAGTCAGGCTACAAGCTCCAGGATTTAGGGAAGAAAACATAGAGATTACTCTAGATAACAGAGTCTTGACCATAGAAGGTAAAGTCTCATCCGAAGAGGAAAAAGAGGATAAAGATAGGCATTATTACTTCAAATCAATTTCCAAAGAATCTTTTACTAGGTCAGTCCAATTACCGGGAGACATAGATGAAGACAGTATCGCAGCTGACTACAAAGATGGAGAAATAACCATCCGAGTCCAGCAAAAGTCAGACTCTAGCAAGAAGGTAATCAGCCTAAATAAAGGCTAATATAGCTTCACGATCCTAGCCAAAAAGAGGGAGAATATCCCTCTTTTTGTTTTTACTTTTAGTCTGTCCTCCTCCGCCCTGCGGGCACCTCCCCCAAGGGAGGACAGTTATTTTTGTCCCTACTTCACCAAATTCAACATTTCCCCCTTAATCTGGCCTTGTATATTATCTAATGTAGTCTCTAGTATTCTTAGAATAGCTTCTCTTGAGTTAAAAGCATTATGTGGGGTTACAATGACTCTTTTGTCTTGAATTAAGATATGATCCTGTACCACTGTTTGTAAATCACAAGTTTTCAAAAAGGCCTGAGATAGCAATTCTTTTTCCTCTTTGATAAAACACTCTTCTTCTAACACATCTAGTCCAGCTCCAGCTAAAATACCTTCTTCTAAAGCCATTATAAAAGCAGAAGTCTCAATCAAACTACCACGGGCAGTATTAATAAGATAAGCTCCCTTTTTCATCAATTTGATAGACTCTTGATTGATGATATGATGAGTTTCGGGCCTATAAGCAGAGTGTAATGTCACAATATCTGATTTTGCTAATAATTCTTCTAAACCAACATATTCAAAACCAATCTCCTGAGCTAACTCATTCTTTACAAAAGCATCATAAGCTAGAATTTTCATATCAAAGCCTTTAGCTATTCTAGCCACAAAGCTCCCAATTCTACCCATACCAATAATTCCCAAAGTCTTTCCCCTCAAATCAAAACCCTCCAACCCAGCAGGATTAAAATCAAAGGTTTTAGTTCTCTCCACCGAGGCTATTAATTGTCTAGATAAAGCTAGAATCAAAGCAAAAGTATGTTCTGCTACGGTATTTTCGCCATAAAAAGGTACGGAGTGTACTGTAATTCCACGAGTTCTACACGTCTCCACATCAATATGGTCATACCCTGTAGACATAGTAAAGACAGCCTTCAAGTTCGGTAGTTTATCCAACACCTCAGTAGTCACCCTAGAATATACAAATACTACCAAATGAGTAGTATCCTGCTTGCTTTCTAAAGCTTCGATTGAAAGAGTGTCTTCATAATATTCCTGCTGCAAATCAACCGGCAAACTATTTTGTAAATATAATTTTTCAGACTTATCAATTTCAAAAGCTAATAATTTCATAGATATTTTAACTAAGCAATAACCTCACCTGCGAACTCAAACTTTTTGGCAGTATTGTAGATCAAACTAGTTAACAATAAGTTCAATATTGTAATTAGCAATACTAGCAGCACCACTAAATCTACATTGGATAACACCAAATACATAATATTAGCAATAATTATACTTCCCCCAAGAGCTAGGCTAGTAAAAGCTAAACCAGGTAGGGTAGTAGATAGAGTTTCAGGATCACTAGAGAATCTATTAGGATAGGCAACAGATAAATATATAGCTAATAATACTATTAGAATCACAGATAAGCTAAATACAATCCAATATAATAAAGCAGGGAAGAATGCAAAACCTAATATTACAAAATTAGCAATCAGAAGAGGACTACCTAAGAACAAAAATATACCAGTATAAATTAATAATTTACCAACCGCAATATTCCAAGGAGAAATTGGGGCAACACCCAGAATCCAAGCTACTTTTCTCTCAGAACTAAAGGTAGGAAATACAAATCTTAGAGTTAAGGCACTAATAAAATATAATCCAATAGCTAGAATTAGAGCATAAATAAAGTTTGGGAAATTATAGCCATCCCCATAATTATTAGCGTTAGAAGTAACTCGTAAGCTAACTACGGTTTGAGCTAACCATAATCCAATCACAAGCATAAACCAAAGTAGATTTTTTTTATCTCTCCAGATTAACAATAACTCTTTGTCTATAATAGTATGCACGGCGTTAATAGAAGGAAAAGTATAAGATTTATGAACAGCAGCCTTAGCATTATTTGTGTTTGCTACATAACTACCCTCTTGCAATAATTGCCACATTATAAGATAGTTTCTTTTAAATACAGAATATGAAGTTATTAATAAAGCAATAGTTAGAAATACAAATATAATAGTATAAATAGTTCCAAATACATTAGAACAAAATAATAAATCATGTAAAACTTGTGCCATCCCAAAAGTAGGTAAATAGAGTAGATGTTCCCTCATAGTCTGCATCTGAACAATATAATTACCATCAAAGAATTTTACAAAATCTTGAGGAATAATAATTCTCCAGAATAAAGCAATCATCAGAACCGAGCTAATAACAAGTAGGCTAATAGACATAGACTGAGAGACAATATTTTTACCAAGTAGTTTAGAAAAGTATTGAAGCAAATAAATACTAAGCATATAAGATAAAACTCCAACAACACTACCAATTATAATTAGAGATGCTGTCAGTATAAAACTCAAAAATAACTGCAAATAACTCACTCCCATAAACTGAGCAATCCCCACCAAAACAGGTATAATCACCGCAAGAAAAATCCAAAGACTAGAAGCCAATAATTGGAATAAATTTACAAAAGCCATAATAGAGAAAGAAGGGGTAGCCATAATCCACCGATGTGATTTACGAGCAAAAGAGGTAGCAATTACGAGAATACTATTCCCATAACTCAACACAAAGACTAACAGATAGAATAACTGAGCTATATAGAAGTATAAAGCATCTCTCAACTCCAGATCTTTACTAATAAAATTTAGCCCCCCAAATGTTGTAGCATAAATAGAAATTCCTACAAATATAATAATCAATAACAAGATAAAAATAGCAAAAATACGAGTAAATTTCTCACGAGCTAAGTACCTTTTTATAACTTGTCCAGGATAAGACAATAATAATCCAAATGATTCAGACATAGTATTTATTTAGCTAAATAATTTTTATAAACATCATCAAGCGAAGTCTTAGTAGGCAAATGAGCCTTATCTACCAATTCTTTATAAGTCCCTTCAATCTTTAATTTCCCCTTTTCAAATATTCCAATTTTGGTAGCTAATTCCTGAGCTACAAATAAAGTATGAGTCACCATTAAGACAGTCCCACCATCCTTCACAAATATATCAAGAATATTCTTAGTAATATCAATACTAATAGGATCAAGCCCCACAATAGGCTCATCGATTAACAATATACTTGGATTATGTAATAGAGCTGCCAAAATAGAATATTTTTGTCTTACTCCACGAGAATAATCCTGGTATAACTGATTTTCTGTCCCTGTTAGATGATAAAGTTTCAATAGATTTTTGATATCTGTATTTCTTTGTGAAACAGGCATATTATATAGAGCTCCTATAAAGTGCATAAATTCTAAACCAGTCATCCCATCCCACACAGTCGGCTCATCAGGAATATACCCAATCAAAGATTTAGCCTCCTTAGGCTCATCTATTATATTAATTCCATCTAAAAGAATCTCCCCTTTAGTCGGCTTTAATAGCCCAGCTAATAGTTTTATCAAAGTACTTTTTCCAGCCCCATTAGGACCAATCAAAGCATAAAACTCACCCTGTTTAATAGATAAATCTAAACTATGAATTATAGTCTTGTCCTTGAATTTTTTAGATACACCTTTGATTTCAATCATATTTATATATTATTTTTAACTATGAATATATTATACAATGGTTTGACAAATTTGCATAGTACCATATATACTTATTAAGTATAAGCTATATATTTAATTTTATGACAAAATATCTTTCAATACTTATAGCAATAACTTTTATACTCAGCACTCAATCAGCCTCAGCTTTGATATTAGATGCCGGAGAATCAGTTAATATAAAAGACAAAGTAGAAGGAGATGCCTATTTGGCTGGGCAAACAGTTAGAATACAAGAGAAAATAGAAGGAGACGCCATCATAGCTGGAAGTGTAGTAGATATGGATGCTCCAATCACTCAAGATGCAATCATCGCTGGAGACAAAATCACCATCAATCAAGAAATTGGAGACGATATTAGAGTAGCAGGAAGCACCGTTATTATAAAAGGAAATGTCAAAGGAGATGTTGTTGCTTTTGCAGAGACCTTAATAATAGATAAAGATGCCACTATATCTGGTAGTGTGCTTGCATTTGTTTCCAAATTTCAACTAGACGGTATAGTTAATGGGAATATCAATATTGCTAGCGTAGCCAGCTCAATTACAGGTACCGTATTAGGAGATGCCAATATCAGAACAGCAGATTTTAATCTAGAAGGAACATTAGCCGGTAAAACTGAATTTGTAGCTGAGCAAAGTGTGACCATCACAGAATCAGCCACATTTAGGAATACAGTCAACTACGGATATATTACAGAATTAAATTTATCCCCCAATCTGGCAGAAGGAGTAGTCGCTAATTTTGATTCAAAATTATTAAAACCAAAGACAACAAGACAAGACATAATGAATAATATGTTCTCAGGAATGTTGGTCTTTAGAATATTCTCAGCCGCTTTAGTAATTCTCCTACTAGCCTGGTTAGCTGGTAAGTTTATATCTAGAGCAACCAAAAGCCTACAAAGCAGTAAAGACTTTAGAAAAGCCTTTTTCTATGGCTTAGCATTATTCTTCATTCCAATTTCAATCATCATATTACTATTTGTAAGTGTGATTGGGATTCCAGTAGCTTTATTTGTGACCTTGATATATCTATCTATGATATTCTTTTCACAATCCATCACCAGCTTCATCATAGCCAATTGGTTGAATCACAAATATGACCTCAAACAAGGTAAAGTACAAATATTCCTAGTAGCTCTGGGAGTATATATCTTAATATACTTATTACAATTCATCCCAATCATCGGCATAGTAATCGGACTACTCTTAACCTATATAGCCTTCGGATCTCTAATCATAGAATACAGGAAAAAATAAAATAATATGCTCAGTATATCTCTTTTAGTCGGGAGTTTAGTAGCAGGAATGCTAACATTTTTAGCCCCCTGTACTTTTCCTTTGATACCAGCATATATTGGCTTTATCACTGGAGATGGTAAACTCACCAAAATCCAAACCATACGAAATGGAGCATTATTCGTAGTAGGATTTATGGGAGTATTCGTAACTCTAGGAGTATTTGCCAGTAGTTTATCCAATTTATTCAATCCTGACACTAGATTACTAATCAGTCGCATAGCAGGAGCATTAATCCTAATCTGGGGACTCGAGATGATAGGAATATTCAAACATAAAATTTTCCAAACCACTTGGACCCCAAGTATCAAAGGACTCAAAGCAGGTACACCACAAAGCTCAGTCTTACTCGGAGTCTTACTCGGTATCGGCTGGACCCCTTGCATTGGCCCAATATTAGGAACCATCCTAACCTTCCTTATCAACAAAGGAACAGTTTTAGACGGAGCCATCTTGATGTTTGTATTCTCCATAGGACTTGCTATCCCATTTTTACTCACCGCCATATTGCTAGCCCATGGCAGACAAGTACTTCAAAAAGTTGAAAATTCAACCCCAATCATCCGCATCATCAGCGGACTATTCCTCGTATTCATCGGCATACTATTCATAACCAATACCCTAGAAGTACTCGGACGCTTTATCTTTAACACTCTCCAATTCCTAAATTATGATAGAATATTAGATTATTTGTAAAAAATATGAAACTAAAATGCTTTTTAATTATAATAGTTATATCTGTATTCCCAACAAATACCTTTGCTGAAACAATTCAAAATTTTAATAGTCAAATTATAATAAATACAGATAGGAGTATACAAGTGGAGGAGAATATATCCTATGATTTTGAAGGAAATGAGAGGCGTGGAATTTATCGTACTATCCCCCTCAAAGGGATTAATATACAAGGGGATATACAGACATTACAAAATGGTAAGGTAGCAACACAAGATATTAGTAGAGGTGGAGATATTACTATCAAAATAGGAGATGAGGATATATATATTACAGGATTAAATCAATATAGTATTACCTATCAAGTAAAGGGAGTGATTGAAAAACTCCAAGATAGAGATGAATTATATTGGCAAATAACAGGAAATGAATGGGAAGTCCCCATAGAGCAAGCTTCTGCAACTATTATATTACCAGAAAATTTACAAGATAAAGTCGGGGACAAATTATATTGTTATACCGGTGTATCTTCATCTACCGCACAAGACTGTACTATTACTTGGACTAATACTCGTACTATTGAGATAACAGCAAACCAATCACTGGCAGTAGGAGAGGGAATAAATTTTGCAATAGGGTTTCCGCTTGGGACGCTTACCCCTCCAACTTGGTGGGAGCAGAATGAAGAACTTATATATAGAAGTATTGCAGTAGGAATACTTATCATAGGCAGTATTGGTCTATATTTGATATGGAGTACTTGGGCAAGAGACCCCAAAATCCGTAAACCTATAGTAAGGCAATATGATGCCCCAAAGGGTATGAGCCCAGCTGGAATCATACACCTCAAGAATACCTATGCTACTCCAGTAGAGATATCTGCAACGATTATATCCCTTGCCCAACAAGGGATACTCAGCATCACTGAATTAGAAGCTAAAAATTGGTTGCATAATGCAGTATTTCAATTTGATCTCAAAGATATGCCAACAGGAAAAATATTAAAGCCATTTGAGCAAGAATTAGTAGATATATTATTCAAAGATTATAGAAAAATTGTAACTACCAAAGATTTAGAAAAAGAACAGGTAGGAAATGAATTCAATAAAATATATAAAAGTATATATCGAGATGAGGTAAAACAATATTATGTCACAAATCCAATTGTATTGAGAAGTATATTAGGATTTATTGGGGTGGATTTGGTGACGGCAGGTTTTGTTTTTAATGCATTTGTTTCACCATGGATTGGAGTGGCGTGTATAATTCTTGGTATTGCATCAGGACTTATAGCCTATTATGCTCCAAAACGAACAGAAGAGGGGACAAGAGTATTAGAACATATTCTTGGGCTAGAAGAATATATCAAAGTGGCTGAAAAAGACAGATTGCAATTCCAAGAAAAAGAATATATATTTTTTGAAATATTACCCTATGCTATTGCTCTCGGGCTTGCAACAGTATGGGCAAAAGCTTTTGAAGGGCTTATTACCGCCAATCCAGACTGGTATACATCCAATAATGGTGTGATATTTATCCCAACAGACTTTGTCAGTAGTATAGATAGTTCATTATCTTCCACTATGTCATCAGCCTCATCGGGTGGAGGTTCTGCTGGTGGTGGATCCGGAGGAGGTGGAGGCGGAAGTTGGTAAGCTATCCTCCTCCGGCCTGACGGCCACCTCCCCCAAGGGAGGACAGGTTCTGTGTCCCTGCCTACCGCAGGCAGACCTCGCCAGTGGTGGAGGTGGACAGAGCTTCTGTATTTTGTCTCCCTCGGAGGAGGACTTTCGTTACAGTTAATTCACCATTATTCATTCCCATGCTATAATAAAACTATACAATAAATCAAAATTTGATAAATTAATATGAAAAATGAAATAGTTTTATATCAATCTACAGAATTAGCCGAGCATATAGAAGTTCGTGTAGATGAGAAAACCGAAACTATATGGCTTACTCAAAAGCAAATGGCAGTACTTTTTGATAAAGATACCGATACAATAAGTCTACATCTTAAGAATATTTTTATCGAACAAGAATTGGAAGAAAATTCAACTACCGAGTTTTTCTCGGCAGTTCAAAAAGAAGGTAATAGAAATGTCAAAAGAAGTATCAAATATTATAATCTTGATGCCATACTATCCGTAGGATATAGAGTAAACTCAAAACGAGGTACGCAATTTAGACAATGGGCTACACAAAGATTGAAAGACTATTTGCTCAAAGGCTATGCACTTAATAATAGAATGAACAGAATAGAAGATAATATCCAATCTCTGAGTGAAAAAGTCAATCAAATAGACTTACAAATACATACCAATACCATCCCAACCCAAGGCATATTTTTTGAAGGACAAGTATTCGATGCCTATGAGCTATTCTCAAAAATAATTCGCAAAGCCAAAAGCCATATAATACTCATAGACAATTATATAGACGAGACCACCCTCATACATCTAGCCAAAAAGAACCCAAAAGTACAAGCCCTCATATTAACCCATCCAATAAGTAAGGAATTAGAGCTAGACATACAAAAAGTTAATCAGCAATATGGAAACTTCAAGCTAAAGAAATTCAATAAAAGCCATGATAGATTCCTCATCATAGACCAAAAAGAAATCTATCATCTAGGAGCATCACTCAAAGATTTAGGCAAAAAACTCTTCGCCTTCAGCCTATTAGACACCAGTTCAGTACAAGATTTATTGAATAGAGTAAAAGAGTTAGGCTGAGTTCGGGTGGACTGCCCTCTGCCCCCCCCTTGGGGGAGGTGGCACCGTAGGTGACGGGTGTGGACTGAGCTTGTCCTCTGAGCTACTGTCTCCCTTAGGAGGGAGTACCCGAAGGGGGAGGGTGGATTGCAGTTAATTCACCATTTATAATTCACAATTATTTTCCCCATGCTATAATAAAACCATACACTAAATCAAAATTATGGAAAATAATAATTCACTTGCTATTTTTGAGACATATAAAATCCGTCGACATTTTAATCAAGACACAGAAACCTGGTATTTTTCTATCATAGATATAATCGCAGTATTAACAGAACAACAAAATTTCAAAAAAGCTCAAAGTTATTGGACTACATTCAAAAATAGATTAAAAAAAGAAGGAAGTGAGATTGTCACAAAATGTGACAAACTGAAATTAGAATCAGCAGATGGAAAATTTTATAAAACCGATGTAGCAGATGTAGAGACAATCTTGCGACTGATTCAATCAATTCCAAGCAAAAAAGCCGAGCCAATAAAACTGTGGTTAGCCAAAGTTGGATATGAGCGAATGGAGGAAATGACCGATCCAGAAAAAGCCCTCAATCGCTCTAGAGAATATTGGCAAAAACAAGGAAGAAGCCAAAAATGGATACAACAGAGAATGACAGGTCAAGAAACAAGAAATAAATTAACCGACTACTGGGCTCAAAATAGTGTATCAAAGGGAACAGAATTTGCAATACTCACCAATATTATACATCAAGAATGGAGTGATATCTCTATAACACAACATAAAAAGTTAAAAAACTTAAAGACACAAAATTTAAGAGACCATATGAGTGAAGAAGAGCTCATATTTACAGCATTAGCAGAACTATCCACAAGAAAAATTGCCGAGACAGAACAACCAAAAGGATTGGAAGAAAATAAAATTCCAGCAATAAAAGGAGGTAAAATTGCTAAAGATGCAAGAAAAGCATTAGAAGAAAAAACAGGAAAATCAGTAATAACAGGAGAAAATTATCTACAAATTAAAACTCCCAATAAAAAGTCAAAATCAAAATAGCAAAGATAAAATTCCCATCTTTGCTGATCCGCCTCACCTTTTCGTAGGGGCGACCTTTCAGTCGCCTGTATTTTTCTGTCTCCCTTAGGAGGGAGTACCCGCAGGGGGAAGGTGGATTGTACTCTGTCCCCCTTCGGAGGGGGGAGTCTGAAAGACGGGGGTGGATGTACTTTGCAACTTGCACTCTTGTCCTCCCTTGGGGGAGGTGGCACGAAGTAGACTGAAAGTCTGGGAAAGGGAAAGTAATCCCCCTGAGTAGGAAGGCAGCGAGGAGCTGTGCTCCGAGTGTCGGAAACCGAGGGTGTCCGAGATGGGGTTGTAGGGGGATTAATGGAAATGGTTAGTTTTCCCGTGGAGGAAGGGTGGCCAAACCTGAGAGGTTTCACAGGAGCAAATCCCATTTGCGACGGGGGAGGGTGGATTTATTTGTTCTCAAGTTTTCTGTCCTCCCTTGGGGGAGGTGCCCGTAGGGCGGAGGAGGACTGAGCTAGCCCCCACCAATTCACACACCCCCCAACCTATGCTATAATAAAACAATAACATAATAGCACCCCCAAAAATATGAACATACTAGTCACAGGAGGAGCAGGATTCATCGGCTCACATATAGTAGACCAACTCATCGCCAAGGGACATCAAGTCATCATCATAGACAACCTCGTCACAGGACAGACAGACCTCATCAACCCCCAAGCAGTCTTTTATCAAGAAGACATCACCAATGCAGAGCAAGTACACAAAATCATACAACAACATCAAATCGAAGTCATCTGCCATCAAGCCGCTCAATTAGATGTCAGAAAATCAGTCCAAGACCCACAATACGACGCCTCAGTCAACATCATCGGCACCATCAACCTATTCGAAGCCGCCCACAAAAACGGAGTCAAAAAAGTAGTCTTCGCCTCCTCAGGCGGAGCCATATACGGAGACACAGATATACTCCCAACCCCAGAGACACACCCCACCTACCCCATCTCACCCTATGGCATAGCCAAATTAGTAATGGAAAAATACGCCCACTACTACAAAACCATCTACAATATAGACTATACCGCCCTTAGATACTCCAATGTCTACGGACCAAGACAAAACACTCAAGGAGAAGCCGGAGTCATCGCCCTATTCATCAGCAAAATGCTCCAAAACCAACAATGCTATATAAACGGAGACGGCAACAACACCCGAGACTTTGTATATGTACAAGATGTAGTAGAAGCCAATATCCAAGCCATACTCGGCAACCTCTCAGGCAGCTACAACATAGCCACCGCCACCCAAACCAATATCAACCAAATCTTTGATATCCTACATCAACTCACCAATACCACTATCACCAGACAAAATCGAGAAGCCAAACTAGGAGAACAACAACATAGCTGCCTCTCATACGACAAAATCCACCAAGCAATCAACTGGCAACCACAGACCAACCTACAACAAGGCCTACTTCAAACCGTAGAATATTTTAAGAGTAGGGGATAGCCCAAATATTCACAGCAAGCCTAGTTTATGATAGACTAGAGACATATTATAAAAATATTTTTAATGAAAATAGTACACATTTCAATATACCCAGATAAAGGTAAAAAACACATAAAAGCAGGTGGAGTAACTTCATATACCAAAAATTTAATTAACAATATTCCGTACGAAGAATCAGATCAAGTATATATACTTTGTAATAAAATAGACGGTAAATACGATAGCTATACAGAAGACAATATTCAAGTCATCAGATGTTTTGACAAAAAACCTAAGTTTATATCCCAATTATACAAAGAAATCCAAAAAATTAATCCAGATACAATCCACATACAACAAGAATTATCATTATACGGAAATATAATCACAGCCTATTTACTACAATGGCTTATTTTATTATTATCAAAATATAATACAGCTATAACTTTACACGGAGTAATAAGTATAAAAAATATAGACCAAAACTTTGTGAAAGAGAATAACTCCACCTTACCAGTTTGGTTAGTAAAACTAGCCTTTTTGATAATATACAAACCATTATGCCTATTCTCTAAAGGAATAATAGTACACGAAAATATATTCAAAAAAATATTAATCGAAGAATATAAAATAAAAGAAAATAAAATCAAAGTTATCCCACATGGAATTGAAAACTTTCAAGCCATCAATCAACAAGAAGCAATAAAACATCTATCTATACCAAAAGATAAAAATATAGCTTTATTTATGGGATATCTCACAGGATATAAAGGGCTAGATCTGTTGATAGAAGGATTTGCTGAATATATCAAACAAGATCCAAAAGCTTATCTAGTCATAGGAGCAGGGAAACATCCAAAATTAAAAGACGATACAAACTATTTAAGCGAATACAAAAGAATTAAAGAGAAAGCTCAGAATCTAATCGGAGGTCAGCATCAATGGGTAGGATTTATAGAAGAGCAAGATATAAAATACTATTATAGTGCCTCAGATGTATCTATCTATCCATACACCAGCCAGTTATCTAGCTCAGGTCCAATGGCAATTGCTATAGGTTTCGAAAAGCCATTTTTAGCTAGTGAAGTATTCGATAACTTTATTGAAAACAAAGATATATTATTCCAGAAAAATCCTAACAGTCTCAAAGATAGCCTAAATAAATTCTTTAAAAATAAAGAAAGTTTCATACAGTATATCCAAAAGTTGAAAACAGAAAGATTATGGAGTACTATTGGTAAAGGTACATATAATTATTATAAAAGTTTTGATGTATGAAGGTGAATTTAATAGATTCAGGTATTGTCAGGCAAGTACAGAAAATTTACTTATATGTTTTTTATAATACCAATTTTATATTAAACATAATTGCCCTAACATCTTTATCCATCCCTCTTTTTTTAACAATATTTTTACAAAAAGAATTTTTTTTAGTTTTTAACTCTACTATGTATCTCTTTATTATAACTACATTTTTATATAATATTGTATATATAAGTAATGATTTACTAGATTATAGAAAAGATAAAGAAAATAAAACTTATAAATTTAGCGTATTTTCTAAAATAGATTTAAATCCATTTGTATATTCTATACTGTATATTGGATTTCTTTGGGGTATGATTTATATATATTCCAATATATTTAGAGGTACTATTGATATATTTATACTTTATAGTGGGTTGCTTTTTTTTATATCAATTATTCATTCTAAAATTAAAAAATTAAAGATAATAACTTTATTTATAGAGCGTTTTTTAAGATTGGTTATCCCGTTTTATATACTATCTTTGTTTATTGAAAATATGTATATAGAGGAATATTTTAAATTTGTATTAATATCTTTTCCGTTAATTATAGATTCATCATATAGAAGATATATAAAAAGCAAATTAAATATGTCTGAAAAAAATAGGTTTTTTATCTACTTATTTTATTTTTTGATATTAATGATATTGAACCAATCAAATTTATTTCTAAGAATAGATATAATGTTTAAGTATTTAGTTTTTTTATGTTCTTTTCAATTTTTTATTTATATAAGTTCTAATTTGTTTAAATTTAAATTTCTAACAAATATGTACAATAAAGATCTTACTGAAAAAAATAGATTTTTAATTGAATTTATAATCTTGGTACCTATTATTATTTATCTATATTACAATGCAAATTTTAGACTTTGATGGAACTCTAATACTTGAAAATTCCTCTAGAATATTAGAATTAGAAATAATGAAAAAACTTCCTAATTCATTACAAAATTTGCTATACCCAATATTTTTTGGAGGGATGAAAGTCTTTTTTAACAAAGTATGGGGTTTTATATCAGTAGTCTTTTTTAGTAATAGGGACTTTAGATTATTTATTTTTTTGGTTCTCACTAGGAAATATTTTTTAAATTCTCAAGTAGATATCTATACAACCGTATCTCAAAAAATAACATTTCGTCCAGAAATATTAGAGACCATAAATAATGACACTATAATATTATCAAATGGAATATCTGATCTTATAAAACATATTCTTCATAGGCATGGAATTAAAGTGAAAGTTATCGCTTCTAATATTGATAAATTTAAAATATCATCATTAAATAACTTTTCTTATAAATTTTCAATTTTAAATTCATTTAAAAGTTTTTACTATGTAACGGATGATATATTAGAGGCAAAGTATATTTGTAAAAGATATAAACAGAAGATTATGTTTACACAAAAAGATACTTTATACTATATTAATAAATCCCATTAATTTTTTAATATGAAAATATTCTCAAGTATCAAAAGTAAAGATCTAGCAGAAAAAATTATATATGAATTGAATACAAAGTACGCGCATAATATTCATTTAGGAAAACTTAATATTAATAAATTTTCTGATGGTGAAATACTTCCTAAAATAGATGATGATATAAAAAACAGTGATATGTTTTTCATAAATACTCTAGATACATCTGATTCGATATTAGAAACGATTTTAGTAGTAGATGCAGCAAAAAGACTTGGATGTAAAAAATTTATATTAGTGGCACCTTATCTTGCTTATTCAAGGCAAGATAAGGTTGATTATGTAGGGTCCTCTTTAGGAGCACAATCTTTAGCAAGAACCTTAGAAAATTCAGGGATAGATATTCTTATAACTATTGATTTGCATTCAAGTAAAGTAAAAGAATTTTATCAAATTCCAGTTATAGAAATTGATGGAAAAGAGATATTTAAAGATTTTTTTGTAGATAGTATAAAAAATAATACTTGTTTAGTCTCTCCAGATCAGGGCGGGGTAGCCAAGATGAAATCGTTTTTAAAAGATTTTCCATATATTAATACTGCTGTAATGAGTAAAAAAAGGGTTAGGCCTAATGAGGTAAAATCATTAAATTTAAAAGGACAAGTTAGAGGTAAAGATGTTATTATATTAGATGATATAGCTGATACTTTAGGTACTATTGTGAAGGCATCACAACTTTTACTCCATAAAGGAGCTAATTCAGTTCAAGCTGTAGCTACGCATGGAGTTTTAAGTGGACGTGCCTTTGTAAACTTAGAAAAATCATCTTTAACGGAACTAGTTGTTTCAGATACATTAAACAATATGGATAACCCTAAATTAAGAGTTATATCTTCATGTAAAGCAATATCAAAATATATTCATTTATTGATGAATAAGTGATATAATATTTAATATCGTTATTATTTTATATTATGAAAAAGATTCAATCAAAAAAACTGGATATTGGCTGTGGTAAATATAAGCAAGATGGAGCTATAGGTATTGATCACTCTGACTTACCAGAAATAGATATTAAACATGATCTTAATATTTTTCCTTGGCCATTAAAAGAATCATCCTTTTCAGAAATACACTGTTATCATGTACTTGAGCATGTTCAAGATGTTGTGAAGTTTATGCAAGAGATATATCGTGTTTCAGAAGATGGTTCAAAAGTTTATATAAAAGTACCTCATGCATCTTGCTCTAAGTCTTTATGGACTGACCCAACTCATTACAGAGGTTTTACGGCCAGAAGTTTTCTAGATTACTTTTCTAAAGAATCTTATTTTTCCTATTATGCTAACACAAATTTTATTGTTGAATCTCAAAAATTAAACTATTGTTTATATGATGGTAAACGTGAAACTAAAATCCCAAGATGGTGGCAAAATATTTGGAATAAATTAGGAAATATTAACTTTACTACGCAGGAAATATTTGAACGCATATTAGCTAATTATATCGGTGGATTTGAAGAATTAGATGTAATTTTGACTGTGAAGAAATAACTATTATATGTATAAAAAGTTAATTCACTTATTTATATTTATAATATTTGTAACATTTTTTTATATATTTTTTCAGGGTAAAGACTTGGTATTTGGTGACTTTGCCACCACATTCTCACATAATAACCTTAAACTGGTAGATGCTTTAGTATGGGCATGGTTAGACAATTCCTTTTTAGGGTATGAGACAATATTTTATGTATTTCTTAGGATTCCATTTTATCTCATTTCAGATTTAATCAATTTATTTTTTAGCTCAAATGGATATTGGTTGCTTTTTGTTGTAATTTATTTTTTAAGATATATATTTTTCTTTGTTTTATTAAGGAGTCTAAAAGTATCGTTTTTTACATCAATAGTAATTTCCTTTATCTACTCAATAAATTTTTATTTTATTGATAGATTAGGTCATACTTTGATTTCTTTTGGTTCTATTACAATTCCTACTCTTATTTTATCTTATAGCAACTTGGTAAAGAATGGAATTTCTTTTAAGTGGCTTAGTGTATTTATGTTTTCTATCTGGATTATAATGTCATCAATGCACGTTACCTTAATGACATTATATTTCGGAGCTTTGATGTTTATAGGGTATGCGATATGGTCAATAAAGAACAAACAAATACAAAAATTTATTTTTTTGCATATCAAATTGATTTCAGTTTTATTATTAATTTTTTCATATATAATTATACCAATATTTTATTCTACATTTTTTGTTAACGAAATTACAGTCGTTCAGCAGGTATCTTCTCAGGCTAGTGACTGGATATTTAATCTGAGTAGATATACCAGCTTATTTAATACTTTATCTGGTGTCGGTTACCTATACTCTGAAATATTAAATAATAAGCTTATAGTTTGGATTGGGTTTTTTAGTACTATTAGTACAATGGTTTATGTAATATTGATTCCTAAAAATAAAGTTAATATTGAATATTATATTTATTTTATTACATTTCTATTATTTTTATTCTTATCCTCAATAAGTTTATTAAAACCAGCAATACCTTTATTAAAAGATAATTTAATCGGATTCAACTCTATTAAAGATAATTCTTATTTTATATTGTATGTTCAACTTTCATTTTGGATATTAGTCGCTATATCTATTGAGAGCATTTCAAAAAGGAAGTTCTTTATTTGGTTGTCCCGTATACAAATATCAGTAATAGCTATATTATTTTTTATAGTAAATATTTATTCATTTAGTACATTTAATTATTTTAAAACAGCTCAAATTCCGGAGGAGTACTATAGTATTGAACAAAAATTAGATAAAAATGGTCGAGTTTTAGTTTTACCATTGGGGTGGGTAAGTAAATTTGAATGGTCTAATGGTATTATGTCTGGATTTTTTAATTTATTTTTAGCTAATTATCAAATAGTAGGACAAAATATTATAGAGGGACCAAGTTTGAGGACTCAAGAAAAAATTAATAAGTTTAATAGTTGTTTTGAAAATTTTTGTCCAGATCTTAAGTTATACCTAAAAGATTTAGGAATATCCCAAATCATTAATTTTTCTGGAGCATACGATGTTTCTAAAAGTTTAGATTCAACTAATTATATTTCATACGAGGATACAATAAATAACTTATTAGAAAATAATATTATTGAAAATAAATTTTCTAATGATAAATATCAAATTTATAAGATAATTGATGATTCTATTATTAAAACTAAGATAGTAGGGAATGAGATGAGCTTTACCAAAACAAACCCAACAAAATATAAAGTTAATATTTCTAATGTTAAAACTGATCAGGATATTCAATTTTTAGATTCTTTTCATAGCCAATGGAATCTCTACCTCAACCCAATCAAATCTAATTCTAAAGATTGTAATGTAATCCAAGAATATAATAATGAAGATAAGAATATCAAAGAGTGTGAACATACTCAAAAATTCTTTGAAGGGGAGGAGTTGAGTTATCTTTGGAAGCAACCTGTCTTTGAAGATTCTCACAAGTTTGTATACGACTATGCTAATCAATGGACTATTGATCCTGAATATATCAAAGCTAATTTTGATAAGTCCTATTACAAAGAAAATCCAGATGGAAGTATAGATATAGAGCTGACTTTGTACTTCAAACCGCAATCATATTTTTACCTTGGTATTATTATCTCTGGGACTACTCTGATTCTATGTCTAGGGTATCTTGGGTATACCTTTTATCGCCAGAGAAAAAAGAAGTAGTTGGGGTAAAATAAAAAATTGGGATTGCATTGCAGTCCCAATTGTGGATAATATTTAGTTCAAAATAAGAACACGAATAGACAAAAAATAAAAAATAATATAACTACAAGCAAGAAAATAGGGATAGTTATTGCTTCAACAATTGTTTCTGTGTAACCACACCCAACCCCTAGTATTGAGATGTGGTAATAAATTATCTCATCTCTGTGCCATCTAATGGTAGGATCATATTTTATCCATTTACGATTATTCCTAATAAATCTGGTCACCTTAATTAAATGTATGGTTTGAACATAGAAACACATTGTCTTTATAGCATAAAATCTGTTTTTTGTCTACCCCTCTACCGTAAAAGGGGAGGGAAGCTCAGTCCACACCCGGCACTCCGTGCCACCCTCGCCAGCGAGGGACACAAGGGCAGTGAGGGGCAGAATACAGTCCACCCCCACCTTGCAGGCACCCCCTCCAAAGGGGGACAGAAGGGCAATAGCAAGTCCTCACTCCGTCGTCGCAAATGAGATTTGCTCCTGTCCTCCTCCGTCACCTACGGTGACACCTCCCCCAAGGGAGGACAGAAGGGCAGTGAGGGGCAGAATACAATCCACCCCCACCTTGCAGGCACCCCCTCCAAAGGGGGACAGAAGGGAATGAGTAAGTCTAAGAGTGTAATTAAGATTAAGAAGTAGGGGGGCGAGAAACTTTTGGCTTGACAAATGTAAAGTTTATGGTAATATTTATATATACCGATGAGGAGACTATCAAAAAACTTTAGGGTTTGCGAGAATGCTCCTTTTTTATTTTATTTTTGAAAACTGAAATTGGTGTTATAAATTGAGCATATTGCTTTAATAAGCTAGAGTAATATAAATGTGTTGTGATCAGTTTTTCTAGCTTATTATGTTTTACAAGATATTTTATTAAGCAAGCAAAATCTCCATCACTAGTAATAATAACAGCTTTATCATAAGCATCTTTTTTAGAAACTGCTTCTAAGACTAATTCTGCATCTACATTTCCTTTATAAGTAATTTTCTTTGTATTTTTATCTATAATTGGTAGTGTTTGTTTGAACACACATATAAACCCACACTGTTGTAAATATGTATATAGGTCTTGGTTTTCTGGAATGTATCCTATGAATAAGAAGGCTTTTTTTACTTTATATTTATCTCTTAGAAGTATTCTAAATCTTGCATAGTCAATTTTCCAGTTTTGTTCTCTTTTAACTCCATTATGTAAATTCTGGGCATCTATAAAAGCATAGTTATTCTCTGATTTAATTTTATCTTTTTTATTCATACAGTATCATTATTTTGATATATTATATCATAGAATTTTTGTTTGTGATATAATTTTTCTATGGACCGGGGTGTCCCCGATCGGTACGAAGTTCCTTATTTATAAGGAACTTTTTACTTTCTATGGGGAGAGTAATTCTAATACAAAAGAAAAAAAGCCAACTACTAAGCTGGCTGAAAGGTGATAGGCACCCAATGGTGATGGTTTATTTTGTCTGGTTGATTTTCAGTATAGCCATCTGGATTGAATTGTTCCTCCGTAAATATGCATTTAAAGATATGAATAGTTTTTCTAGTTTTAATTCCGGGATAGCTAACTGAGTCATCTTCTCTCTGAATAGTCTTGATAAATTGTAACTGCTCTGCAGTAATGGTAGTATTGAGCTCTCTTAATTCCTGCAACTCTTCTGGAATAGCTCTTAGAGCGGCTTCTAATGGAGTCTCTTTATCAATTTCAACTTTATCGGACACAGAGCAGTTATTAGGTAATTTTCGGAAACGAGGTCGTCCGTCATTGAATATTTGCTCTTTTTCTTGTAAGTGTAGACACTTCTCAGAATAGTAGTAGATAGCAATGCTGACGACTTTAATATTTCTATACAATACTCCATTTATAAGCTCTAGAGTACATTCTCTTTTTATTACTTCATCTACAAGATGTGTTGCTGTCTTGGCTTCCCCTCGTCCCCATAATCTGAGGTCAATACTTGTCTTACGAATTATTCCAAATAGATCTTGAAGTCCAAACATAGTTTCTGTGATGGGTGATTCCACGGAGAGTTTTATAAGGTGCTATTATATTATAGCATATTTGAGAGCAAGCTATAATATAAGTCTCAGTCCACCCTCCCCCTGCGGGTACTTCCCTCCAAAGGGAGACAGAAGGGCAGTGAGGGGCAGAATACAATCCCCCCTCCCCCTGCGGGTACTCCCTCCCTGACTACCGCAGGCAGGCAAAGGGAGACAGAAGGGCAAGAGCAAGTCCTCCTCCGTCACCTACGGTGACACCTCCCCCAAGGGAGGACAAAAAAACAAGAACAAGTTCACAGGCGACTGAGAGGTCGCCCCTACGAAGGGGAAGATGACGGTATTTAATTGTATCATTATAGTCACATAATTGACTCAAAATGATACAATTAGATTAAATTAATGATTTAATTATTTTATATGAAGCAGGATAATATTGTGCTTAATGTTCGCCAGCTTAGAGTTATGGATTTTTTTGATTCTCATGGTAGTGGGGCGGTTTTGAAAATAAGGGAGTTTTTGTGATATAATGAGAATATTAAAATTTATGCTATAAGTTATGAAATCTAAGATTTCTGGGTTAGATTGGTTGAGGCTTGCTGTGGTTGGGTTGGTCTTTGTTTTTTTATTTTGGTCTTTTGGTGAGGTGTGGGGGGCTTTACTATGGGCTTGTGTGGCGGGGGTTATTTTGTTTCGGATAGATAATCGTCCGGCGGGGTTTTTGGCTTTGGGGCTTTTGATTCTGACTCCGATTGCTTTGTCTCTAAAATTGGATGAGTTGGCGGAGGCTTTGGCGGTGAATGTGTATTATCTTTTGTGTATTATGGTTTTTAGTGAGATTTGGAGTAATCATAAATTGGCTTGGCCTTGGTTGGAGAGTTTTTTGGATGGGATTATGTCTTGGGTTGTGAAGTGGTTGTCTAAAATTAAGGACTTGGTGTGGATTGCTGGATTCTGTTTGATAGCTTTAGTACTGGTGTCTGGTAGGTATTTTGTGAAGTCTGGTATTCCGCATAATAGTTTTTTGGATATGGGTGGTATGGTGGTTTTGTCTGATGTATGGGAGCAGTTTAGGATAGGATGGTTTTATCAGTTTGGGCGTGCTTGGAATGTCTTGACTAGTAATTGGGCGGTTTTGGATACAGAGTTTTTGAGTTGGATTGCTGGGGATTTTTATTTAGGGATTAAGATTCATCAATTTAATAGCATTGTGATTGCGGGGATTGGTGCTATTGTTTTGTACCGTGCTATTATGCCAAAATTAGAGAATAGAATTGCTGCTATCTCGGCGCAGGTTTTGGTGGCTTTAGTCTATTCTTTGAATCCTTTCTTTTTGTCTGTTTTGAGTGGGGTTGTGGAGTTCGGGGTGGCTTATAGTCTTCTTCCTTGGATTGTCTGGGCTTGGTTGAGAATTCTTCATAGGAGTGAAGTAAAATGGTGGGAGAATGTTCTGAGAATTATTGTATTGGGTGTGATTTTATCGTTTGCGACTTTGGTGTCAGGGATTACTTTGGTATTTACGAATGTTTTGCCTCTTATGGTGATTATGATTGGTATGGCTTTGGTTAATATTGAATCGAAGAGGGAGTTATTCCGTAGGGGTATTTTGTTTGGAGCGGTTTGGCTGGTGGTGGGACTGATGGGACTACATGTTTTGGTGCCTACTTTCTTTGGGTTTCGTCAGTCTGATGGGATTCTGGATGAGTCTCAGACGGAGGAGAGAGTTTTGCCTTTTGTGAAGGATTTTTATTCTCCGACTTTTGAGGAATTGGTTTATTTACAAAATAAAGAGGGGATTGTATCTGAGGAGATTGGTTATGACTTGAGATCGGTGCCTTTGGATAATCGTTTGATTTGGGTTTTCTGGGTGTCTCTGGGTATTGGAGCGATTTTCTGGATTAAGAGAAATAAATATATTTTGCCTCTTTGGTTGGGGTCTGGGCTAGCTGGGTATCTGGCTCTTGGGTATAGTAATTCTTGGTTGTATCGGGTTTTGAATGAGTATTTTCCTTATTTTTGGGGACTTAGAACCCCGGGTAGATTTATGATGGTATTCGCTCTGGGAGTGAGTTTGTTGGGAGGGGTGATTTGGTATTATATTGCGAATGAATTTAAGTCTAGATCTTGGAGATTGAGTTCAGCCTTTGCTGGGGCTGTGGCTTTGATTCTGTTCTTGATCTCGGTTAGGTATCAGGCGGGGCAGATGTATACTTTTCGCACTATTCCGTCTATCGATCATCATATGGAGGGAGTTGAGCGGGCTAAGCAGATTTTGGATGATCTTAATCCAGATATGGAGTATAGGATTCTAGATTTGACTCGTGATGATGATGGGTCTTGGAACCATACTCGGGTGATGTCGGTGGGACAGAGGTATTTTAATGATTTTGAGAAGGTTCTATTGAGGTATCCTGCTAAAGATTGGGCTTCAGTACTGGCTGATTATAATGTGAGGTATATTGTATTTAGCGGTTATGATGACTATTGTGTGGACAGGTTTGAAAATGATAAAAACTTTATTAGTTGTTCTTTGTTACAAAAGAGAGATGGTTTGAATAAGCTTACTTCTACAGTAGAAGGATATAGTATTTATGAAATTCAGGGTGTAAAATCTTATGTCTCGGGGGAGGGGATTGAGCAAGATTTTTCTTATAATCCTGTCGTGAAGACTGGAGATGAAAAGCAAAAAGTTCGAGTGGCTGAGATGTATTCTCCTCAATTTAAGTGGACTTGTGGAGGAGATATAGAGGTAGAGTCTACTCCAGAGGAGGGTGGGCTTGTGCAAGCTGCTAGATTACCTGCTAATTCGGAATGTAAATTTGGGTATCATAAACCTTGGGGTGTATTGGTGGCGGATTGGATTTTTTATTGGTTATTTGGGATTGCGGTTGGTAGTGGTATTGGGCATATTGGTAGAGTGGTTATAAAAAATAATAAAAAATAGATTACAGGTACAGTCCACACCCGGCACTCTGTGCCACCCTCGCCAGCGAGGGACAAAAATAATGTCCTCCCTTGGGGGAGGTGTCACCGTAGGTGACGGAGGAGGACTATAACAAAATATATGTTGTAAGATATGAAAGAAAATAATAAATATAATAAAAGATTAAAACCAGTTGCTTATAAATTAAGATCTTCTATGACCAAAGCTGAAGCTTGTTTATGGAAGTATGGGTTAAAGAGTAAAAAATTAGGTGTTATTTTTAGAAGACAAAGACCAGTTGGGAAGTATATTGTAGATTTTATTTGTCTAGAATTAAAAATTATTATAGAAGTAGATGGGGAAAGTCATAATCATCCAGAGATTTATGATAATGATATTATTAGGCAAAAATATTTAGAGAATTTAGGTTTTATGGTGGTGAGATTTACAGATGAAGAAGTCTTAAAATCTATAGATGGAGTTATGATAATTCTTGAGGATATGGTGAAGAATAGATTGTAATAGTACAGTCCTCCTCCGGCCTGACGGCCACCTCCCCCAAGGGAGGATAAAATTACAAATACAGTCCACACCCGGCACTCTGTGCCACCCTCGCCAGCGAGGGACAAAAATAATGTCCTCCCTTGGGGGAGGTGTCACCGTAGGTGACGGAGGAGGACTGTATTTGGTAAAAATATTATTTTTATGATATTATAGATTTAAGTTTATAGATAAAATTATTTTATGGTAGATATTAGCATTGTTGTACCTGCTTATAAAGAGAAGGATAATATTGCCAGGACTATTCAGGCTCTCGAGGCTTATGCAGTTAAACAGCCTTATAATATTGAGATTATCATTGCTATTGATGGGTGTCAGGAGACCTTTGATGCGGCTTTTCCCTTTGAGTCTGAACTGACTTCAGTCAATCTCTCTACTCCTAATCAGGGGAAAGGGTGGGCTCTGAAATATGGTCTTTCTTTTGCTAAGGGCAAATATGTGATCTTCTATGATGCTGGGCTTGATTTTCCAGTTGAGAATATTTCTCTTGTGATTGCAACTTTACAGATTACCGAGGCTCCTGTGGTGATTGGCTCAAAGCGGGCTGCTGGCTCGGTGATAAAATATCCTCTGTATAGGAAGTTTATCAGTTCTTTGGCTCAGCTTACTACTTTTGTATTGTTTGGGTTGGGAGTCAAGGATACTCAGGTTGGATTAAAAGGTTTTGAGAGAGAAAAAATTACTTTTATTATGGATCAGATGTTGGTCAAGAGATATGCCTTTGATATTGAGATGTTGGTCTTGGCTCGGTATTATGGCTATCCAATTTTGGAGGTGCCGGTGAGATTGTATTTGAACCTAACATCTACTGGGATTACATATAAATCAATTAGGGATACCTTTATTGATACTCTTGGGATTTTTTATCGCCTTCGAATTATTCGGTATTATCAGAGGCAGGTTAAGAAAAAGAAATTATTGGAAAAGAAAACAGCCACCGCTTGAGTGCGATGGCTAATAAAGTTATATTTCGAAGTATATGGCTCCGTGATCAGAGGCTTTACCCATAATCTCCTCTTTATTAAAGATGACTTTAGTAAAGAGAATTGGAGAAAGTGCGAAAATATTTGGGTCTCGAGCTAAAACATTATCTGGGTCCAGTACGGGTTTACTGAAAATTATTTTCCAAATCCAACTAGTACTTCTAAGTAGAGGAGTGTTGAGGAAGGTATGCCAGAAGAATGGCAGAGGAAAAGAGTATTGGTTTCTTGAGAGTAATAGCCACCCTTTGTCTGATAAGACTCTTCTAGGCACATGCATATTCCTAACCACTTTACTGGCGATATATAAACCGATCTGTTTCCAATGATAGAGTATTCGTAATGGATTTCCAAAATACTCTCTTCGCACATCCCTAAAGAATGTATTCAAGTCTCCACAAATAATATCTACAGGATGAGACAGAATATTCTGCAACTGTTCATATCTTGTTATATGATCAGCATATTCCAGATATGCTACTAGAATTTTAACACTATCTACATTAATCTCTAGAGCATTCCTTGTATTTCCAATCTCTACAGGCTCAACATATATATTCAAGAGGTCTTTCTTGATTAGCACACAATATGAGATGCATGTAATGTCATCGTCCCCCTTTCCTGTAGGGGGTAAATATGTACATTATAGTCTGGAAATAGATCGTGAATAAGATCTTGATCGTATATTCTAAAATAATCAGATAAATGACCTCCATCGAAATATGCAGCGAGGAAATCTTGAAGTACACAGATATCAGGACTGATTTCATTTAAAAAATTTTGGATTGATTTAACCTGCGAAGCATCAATCGATGTCCTGTTGGACCCAAGTCCAACATTCCAAATTAGAAAGCTTGTCATGGCCAAATTGGCAAAGAACATCATCTATATAACATATTTTAGCTATATTTGCAAGAGGTGGAGAGTAAAGAAAAAACCCCGCTGCTTAGCGGGGTTGGATGAATTGGCCTGTTGTCCAGATAAAACCACCTTGAGGTGGAAGTACTAGGATATGAACCTCGTTATCGAGGAGAGGTGGCTTTTTAGCAACAGATTTGGGGAGGTCTTCGTTTCTCCCTTGGGACATTGCATGATTTTGGGAGATTTTGTAAGAAATTGACATGTGTATTATGTCTATTTTAGATTATAATTATATCATAAAAATAGCATTTTGTCAATATATAGTGTCAAATATGAAAAATAAAAAGCCGTACAATTCAATTGTGCGGCTTATGGGGTCTTGTGCTTATTTAGGGATATCTCTAATTTTAGACACTCCTGAAGATATTCTAACCAGTTAGGAATATATAAGGTTGTCCCATAATTTCCTGATTGATAAATATTGCCTTCAGCTGATAGTTGTCTAAATTTTAAGGGATTATTTAGCTGGTTTGTTAAAATATGGTAATTCTCTAAAACATTCAAAGGGTAATCTGGTCTAGGTCTAAAATAATGCCAATTATGTATATGTAATTGGTTGTTTTGATGATAAGATTGTATACATATTATATCAATTTGAAAGTGAGAAATAGCTAATTTCTGAATTTCAGTATTAACTTGTTGTCTTTCGGGGCCATTAGATTCTTCTAGATTGATATATAGTACTCCTGTATTCCAGATATTTAGAATTATTCCAGACACCTTTCTTGTGATCTTTACTAAAGTATACTTGGCCTCTGGAATATGGTAATCTTTACCTCCAATATGAGATGCTATATAAAACCTTTCACCTACAGCCTGAACCCTATAATTTTCTGGAATATTTTGTATTAGAAGCTCTGTATATAGAGGTAGCGGGCTAATTACAAGGTAATACTCAGGAGGGTCTCTGAGTTCTAAGAAATCTTTCACATTTATATTTTTGAGTTTAGATATATCAATAATGCAAAGAGAAAAAAACTTATTAATGTTTGGACGATTCATTTTGTAAAAGAACAATTGGATATTCTGATTATAACATATAAACTAATATCTTGAATACAAAATAAAAAGCCCACTCAGAATGTTCTGGGTGGGCTTTGGGTGAGATCGGTTATTCGGATTGCAAACAAGATTTTAGTAGTTCTAGTTGATGGAATGGAGTATATACTACACATATATTGGTATCTTCTTCATAGTCTTTTTCAACCTGTAGCTTAGGTTCAGCTACAACCTCAAGCCAAGGGTCAAGCCAAGGGTCAAGCCAAGGGTGCATTATGAGAGTTATGTCTTTTTCAATCCCATCATAGCCCATCAGAATGTCTGGGTTGGGTGCCCATAGCACCTTGTTGCCCCCGTTAATGGACTTATCGTGTTTACGAAGTTTCATGCTTCTCCATTGTGAAAGGGCAAATTAATTCATATCACAAAATTAAGATGTTGTCAGATTTTAATGACAAACAAATTCTTATTTTTAGTGTGTTTTTATGGTATAATATGGTTATAAATTATAAAGTTTGCATTTATGCCGTCAAAAATTGCTCTAGAGATTAAAAATTTATATAAAACCTATAAAGATGGGAAGGTAAAGGCTCTCAATGGAGTTGACTTGACTATCTATAAGGGTGAGATTTTTGGGCTTTTGGGGCCTAATGGGGCGGGGAAGTCTACTCTTATCAATGTACTGACTACTCTTGCTAATAAAACTTCAGGGGAGATTATAATTAATGGTTTGGATTTTGCAAAATTTCCCTCAGAGGCCAAGACTTATCTCGGGGTGGTGCCACAGGAATTTAATTTTAATTGGTTTGAAAAGGTGGAGGATATTGTAGTACAGCAAGCTGGATTCTATGGTATGCCAGCAGGGGAGGCTAAAGAGCGGGCTGAGATTCTACTAAAACGACTAGGACTTTGGGACAAAAAAGATACCGTCTCGATGAAATTATCTGGCGGTATGAAAAGGCGACTGATGATTGTCCGGGCTCTGATTCATAAACCTGAGATTCTGATTCTAGATGAGCCCTCCGCAGGAGTGGATGTGGACTTGAGGCGCGAGATGTGGGAATTTGTAAGAGAGCTCAATCAGGAAGGAGTGACTATTATCCTGACTACTCATTATCTGGAGGAGGCGGAGAATCTTTGCGACAGAGTTGGAATTATTAACAAAGGTAATATTGTTGAGGTCGGGACAGTGAAGGAATTATTATCTGAGCTAAAAAAAGACACTTTGGTGCTGAATATTGTAGGAGAAATAAAAAATTTACCAGATAGATATAGGCTGAAAGATGATGGTATACTAGAGACGGATTTGTTACATGGTGAGGATTTGTATGTTATTACTAATGAACTCCATAGTAAGGGGGTGCAAGTGACAGGTATTAGGAATAAGACTAACCGCTTAGAAGAGGTATTTATTAATAAAGTTTCACAATAATATGAAAGCACCTATTTGGATACCATTATATACTATTATTAATAAAGAGCTAATTCGAATTATTAGAATTTGGCCGCAGACTTTGCTACCATCGGTGATTACAACTAGTTTGTATTTTTTGATTTTTGGTTCTTTTGTAGGTTCTCAAATTCGAGATATTGAGGGTATTAGTTATATGCAATTCATAGTACCGGGACTGGTAATGATGGCGATTATCACCAATTCTTTTATAAATGTGGTGGGGTCTTTTTTTGGGGCTAAATTTGGCAAGAGTATTGAGGAGTTATTGGTATCTCCAACTCCCAATTGGGTGATTGTCTGGGGTTATGTGATTGGGGGTGTGGTTAGAGGTTTGGGTGTGGGCATCTTGGTCTTAGTAGTAGCCTTAGCTTTCACTAAACTAGAAGTGATGAATATCTGGGCGGTTTTGGTATTCTCTATTTTGACGGCTACTGTGTTTTCTCTAGGGGGATTATTAAATGCAATCTTTGCTAAAAAATTTGACCATACCGCCATTGTGCCGACCTTTGTCTTGACCCCACTGACTTATCTTGGAGGAGTGTTTTATTCAGTCAATGCTCTGCCAGAATTTTGGCAAAATATCTCACGATTTAATCCTATCTTGTATATGGTAAATGGATTTAGATTTGGCTTCTTTGGAGTCTCAGATGTCTCGATCGAGGTCTCAGTCGTGATGTTGGTAATGTTGGTGCTAGTCTTATCTATTGCAGATGTAATCCTACTAAGACGAGGGGTTGGATTGAGGAGTTAGGAATTGACAATAACTGACAAATTATATAGAATTAAAGTATATATCTAAATTATATCTATGAATTTAAAACAAGGACTTATACAGATGGTGGTAATAGTGGTATTGATTAGCCAATTTCCAACTTTAGCTTATGGCAATGAAAAAGATTCAGAGAATATAAAAACTATATAAAGAATTGAGAAACAAGATCCAACAAAATTAAGAGTAGAAAAATTTAATAATAAGGCAGAGTATATTAAAGGAGATATTAATATTAAAATAGATAAGGATAAAAGAAAAATTTTAGTTAAAAATAGACAAAAAAGAGATTTTTCTATAGGTATTCCTAGTATAGAAAACCAAAAAGTTTTTTCTACAGATGGTCAAATAGTTCATAATTCAGATAAAATAGATATTATTATACAACCAATAGAAGGTGGAATCAGGCAAGTAATTAATATTAAGAATAATGAAGCTCCAAAAGTATATAATTTTCCAATAGAGATAGCTAAAGGTTATAGCTTAAAAATAAATACACAAGGAGGAGTAGATATTATTAACGATAAAGGTCAAATAGAATCAGGAATATTACCACCGTGGGCAAAAGATGCTAAAGGGAATGATATGAAAACTTGGTATGCTTTGAATGGAAATACCTTAATTCAACACATAGACACTACCAATGCAGTATACCCTATTTTAGCGGATCCAGTGTATTGTTCGCAATATGCAAACTCTGTATGGAATGATTGGCGAGGAGGATGGGATACTATTAGAGTTACTCCTAGTGCCTGTGGAAGAGCTTTTGCAAGATGGGATTGGTCTGGTAGTTTTAATGAGGTATATCGTAAATCCGGGAGATCACTATCTGGTAGTAGATATAATAGTGTTTTTTGGCAATGGGGATGTCATGCATATTATGCTTTCCCTGATAGTACTTGGGATTTAGAAATAGCCCGACCCGATGTAGGTTACTGGCCAACTGTAGCTAAGCGGTGTAATCCAAATTAATATCTTTTACTATGTATGATTTAATAGTTCCTTTATTTTTATTCTATATCTATATTATTCCATTCTTTATGTTTATATTCGTGCAGTGGTATGTTCATATTTTTAAGAAAAAATTTCTTTGGTTTAGTTTAATATCTTTTGTCTCGATTATAGGTATAATGGTTGTTACTTATGCTGAGGCTATTTATATAGATAATAATGGATTGAGTGGAGGAGAATCTGATTGGATAAAATATTTCATTTGGGCGACAATTAATTATATTCTGATGGCAAGACAATTATATCTTGTTCGAAAGGCAAGAGATTTGCAGAAGAAGTAAAGAAATTAGAAATACTTAATAAATGAATATACTCAAAACTAACTTTCTAAAACTCACAATAATATTACTAATAGCAATAATATTCTACTTTTTACCATTTATGTTTGGTCAGTTTATAACACCTTTTATAATTCTGATCGGCTTGAAAATGTCTTTACAAATAAAAAGTTTAGATAAAATTATATTAGTCTTAGTAGCTATAGTCTTGTATTGGTATTCTTTACAGATGCTATATTTAGAGATGGCTCAATTAGACAATGTGATTGATAAGGAAGTACAAATTCCCTCTAGCCAACTTACTTATAGTATTACAATGTTTATAGCTTGTTATGTAGTCGGTTTTGGATTGGCAAAAAAGAGATAGTGGTTGCTTGAAAGATGTAGTGCAAAAATTTATCAAATAATGTATAATATACATATTATATTACTTATCATAAAAGTATGAGAAAAATTTTGGTAAATTCTATATTAGTTATTGTTTTAATAGCTGGATTAGTACTTTTAGGAGATTATTTGTTGCAAATATATTCTAAATATAATGAATATAGAATAAATACTTCAAAAACAGAGAAATTAGAAAAGGAGAAACAAGAAAAAAATAATAATTTTAACAATATTAAAAATGGTTTATTAAAAGCAAAGAAAAAAGGAGAGTTAGCTGATATGGGTAGCATTCATTTGACTATGTTAGACGTAAAAATATTAGATGAATATACTGATGAAGTATCTATTTTATATCCCAATCCAAAGCCTAAATATGTTGTTGGTATTTTGATGAAAGTATATAATCCTTCAGATAAAGACACGGTATCTTTTAGAAGAACTATTGATTGGATTAGTTCATCATCTGAAGCAGATACCACTTATAATGTTGTATCAAATAATAGAGATAAATATTTTTCTGAATTAGGTCAAGAGCCATATTCTATAAGATCAGACATTACTATTTTACCTAAAGAAACTGTTAATAACTGGATTTTAGTAGAGTTTGATAAAAATTTAAAAAATATACAGTATTTATATCCACATACTCTATATAGTTCAGATGATTTAATAGCGGGCTTTGATTTAGAAATATAAATTATCTTTCCAAATACTCTATTTTATCGTACTCATCTAAGATCTCTTTGTAAAAAGATAGTATATCATTACGAATTTTGGCAGTGAATAATTCTAAGGGTTCTCCTGTGTCGAGAGAAGGAGCTATCCAAACAATGGATTGATTATCTTGAATTTTAGTCCAATAATTTATGTCGATATGTCCTCTTTTATGGACAATAGTGTCACGATAGTCACAAAGTTGATTTATCCAAGCTCTATTTTTTTGAAATACTGTATATAAAGTCGGAGCATCTTTCTCTAATATTTTTAGTGTATCTTTTTTTTGATCAGAACTTCGTCTAAAACCCTTATATTCTCCATTTGGGTCTAATTCACCATTGGGCTTTTTGGGTAATTTAGGAAGAGATTTTACCTTGGTATAAAGTAAATGTGTTAAAATATCTAAACTTGATCTAAATGTAATACAAATGTCTTCAAATAAGTTTTTTATAATATCATTTTCAAAGGTTGTTTTTGGAGAACTTTCAGAAGGGAGAGAATAGTTTATTATAGGATGAGATTTAAGTTCTGGAAGTATTAATTCTATATAAACAAATATTTTTGATAACTTAATAAATAAACTTTTCTTTATTTCGTGATTTGAAGAAAAAGGATCCGAGTTAATTAGATTTTCAAAAGCTTGATAAAGAGCATCTTCTTTAAGAGAATCAAAACGAATATCAGAAATAATTAATTTATCAAAGTCTATTTTATGTCTCATACAAATAACAATTAAAACTTATTTTTTCACCTTCTCAAATCTATTCACAACTTGGCCATTATCTAGGGTGACGGGGGTATTCCAGCCATTTTCGCCACTTACTTTCCTTACCCAGATGATTGAATCGGCTAGACTTTGATACACTACTACTGGCTCTTCGTCCCATTCAGACAGGGCTAGATTAATTACCTTATAATGAGTTTGGGGATTTTTGTAATGATGATAATGGCCTCCAACTTCTATATTATATTGGGTTAGTGTAAGTTTGGTTTGTAAATCTTTAGAATCTGTATGCGCCATCGTTTTAGATTTAGTTTATATGTATATATTATAGCATAATTAAGGATACTTATTCACTTAATGCAAATGATTTGCATTTAAATAGATTTTTTGATATACTTTGAAAAGTAAATTACATAATATTATGCAAGATAAGCAAGCTAAACTTTTACCGGTGACGGTATTATCTGGATTCTTAGGTAGTGGTAAGACTACTCTTCTTAATGCTATTCTCAAAAATCGGCAGGGTCTTAAGGTTGCGGTGATTGTAAATGATATGTCTGAGGTGAATATTGATGCTGAGTTGGTAGCTAATAATGAAATTTCTCTAAGTCAGACTGAGGAAAAGTTAGTAGAGCTTAGCAATGGATGTATTTGTTGTACTCTGAGAGAGGATCTATTAATAGAGGTCAAAAAACTAGCCCTAGAGAATAAATTTGATTATCTGGTGATTGAGTCTACGGGCATTTCTGAGCCATTACCTATTGCCGAGACTTTTACTTTTGATGATGAATCGGGAGATATCTTGTCTCATTTTGCTCGCCTAGATACTATGGTGACGGTGGTGGACACTGCTAATTTTATGAATTATCTTGCCTCAGAGGATCAGCTTAAAGATACTGATGAATCTCTTGGAGAAGAAGATACTAGAACTATTGTGGGGCTTCTTACTGATCAAATTGAATTTGCTGATGTGATTGTATTGTCTAAAGTTGATTTGGTTTCCAAAGATACGGTAGGAACTATTAGGGGTATTGTAGCGAAACTCAATCCTGATGCTAGAATTATTGAGGCGGTCAAAGGGGATATTCCTCTTGATCAAATTCTCAATACAAGATTATTTGATTTTGATAAGGCTTCTCAAAATGTAGGTTGGCTCAAAGAAATGCGAGGAGAACATACTCCAGAGACTGAAGAATATGGTATTAGTAGCTTTGTCTATGAGAGTAAAAAGCCTTTTGATAGACAAAAGCTGATGGAATTATTACAAAATGGAACATTACAAGGAGTGGTGAGGTCTAAAGGTTTTGCTTGGGATAATTCTGATCTTACAACAGCCTTATTATGGTCTCAAGCGGGGAATATTATTAATCTTGACCCGTATGGATATTGGAGTAAATCTAAAGATGGAGAGAGTAAGGGTGAGCAGAAAATTGTCTTTATTGGAGCTGATATGGATAAAAAAGAGATTATAAAGTCATTAGATAATTGTTTGGTGATGTGAAAATTGCAATTGTAGGAAAAGGGGGAAGCGGGAAAAGTACAACTTCATGGTTGTTGAGTATGTGTCTTTCTAGAATGTATAAAGTTCTTGCTATTGATGCTGATCATAATATGGATTTGGCTAGCATTCTTAGATTTGAAGTGAAAGATAATACACGCACATTCCATCGAGCTCATAGTGAATTTCAAAACAAAGTTGGTCTAGAACAAGATTCTAAATGGTCTCGTATTGTTCTTGAAGATAGGATTTTACCTCGGTTTACTTTTCAGCCATCAGATGAGTTTACTCAGTCGATTAGCTATGAGATTGACTCTCATATATCTCTACAGGTAGTAGGTCTTGGAGCTGAAGATATATTATATAGCTCTCGTTGTGCTCATGGTCACTCTGGTCCATTAAAATTTTATTTACCCTTATTAGATGAAGGAGAGAATCAAGTGATTATTGATGGGGTTGCTGGAGCAGATATGTTGCATTTTGGATTGTTTTGCGGAGTAGATGCCTTAGTTGGAGTAGTGGAACCTCATATTAATAGTAAAAAAGTATTTGAGCAATTACGAGTACTTGCTGCTAAATTAGATATTCCTTTTTATGGGATACTGAATAAACCTCGAGATAATGATTTATATCATCAGATAAAACAAGAATATAAGGATATTTTATTAGGAGAAATTCCTGTAGATCAGGCTATTATTGAATATGATATGGAGTCTTTGAATGAGAATACCACACAAGCATTACAAGATATTTGGGATGAGTTAAGGTCTCGATATAAAAAGGTAGATACATTAGCTCGACTTAGAGATTTTGAGTCAAAGAGAGCAGAAAAAGCAGTAATGTAAGTATCTTTTAATAATTGAAGGTATTCTTTGATTATTGAAAGGTGGGTATATTACTCACTGTCCTTTCATTTGGAGATTTCTTTCTCATGTGTCATGTTAACACGGGTAATTCTTGGGATCGTCCAATTGCTTTGGTGGATATTGACGATATTTGTTTCTATTACTCAGAGTTGGGTGGAGTTAAAGTTCCGAAAGAGTTTATTCAAGATATCTTTAGAGCTATCACTTCCATGAACTCTCCCCAGCCTATTGTGTTGGTAACAATTGTTGACCTCTATTATCGTTGGCTCAACGATATGAAGGGTGTATATCCTTGGGCGACACTGCCATTCTCTGCTCTCAACTATGAGACGGGAGTTCGGTTGATGGCCCCCATGATGGAGCCTTTCCATGGGGTCGTGGCCATGTTTTTGTTGGCACAGAGAAACATACAGCTTTTGAGAGCTTCCCTTGAGGAGTATGGAGTTACCTTTATGACTTTTCATGACTGCTCCTGCTTCATGGCGGGTCGTGTTGAAGGTGTGATGAATACGCAGTTTTATCAGGACATTAACTTGGTGAGGTCTCACTTTGAAGCTCTGGGTGGTGACGTGGAGTTTGTTCCCTTTGAGGCACAAGAATGGCAGTCACCTGATCTCGATATGGGGGAAGAAGAAATTCAAGCTTATATCCGTATGAATCAATGTCTCAACACTTTGAAACCTCTTGCTCGGGAGTCTCATTTTGCTACTAAGCAAGTTGACATCTCCATGCAACGAGTTCCGTTTGGAAATCTTGTGATGAGTTAATCATTCCCACAATAAACTCCATCAAGCCCGGCACTATGTGTCGGGCTTTTTCTCTATTCAAAAGAATAATATTATAGTACAATATATTTTAAATACTTGAGATAGAATCGATAAGAATAGAATGATATATTGGAATCAAAGATTGATGGTGTTGCTGATGGCGATAATTGCGGTTATACTGGTGGTAATTAGTGCTTTTGTGGCTCCACAGGGTGATGAATTATTAGAAAAAAAAGCTTCGCTGTCTTATAGTATTATGTCGGAGCCTAGTCGAGTTTTTAATATTGATCAGGAGGCTAATATTCCTACTTGGTTTACGGCGGGAATAGCCTTATATCTGGCCATGACTACTTCTATGATAGCTTCCGTAGTAAAATCTCAAGGTAAGTTTGCTTGGCCTTGGCGAGGGATTTCTCTGATGTCTATTTATATTTCAATGGATGAATTGGCTGGGTTTCATGAGCTTGCAATTAACCCAATTAGGGAAAATTGGGATGTTGGTCCTTGGCTTTATCAGTCTTGGATTATTCCGGCAATGATAATAGTTGCTTTTATAGGTGTCATATATGCACGATTTTGGTGGAAATTACCAAGTTATACAAAGTTATATATATTCTTAGGGAGTCTTATATATATTACTGGGGCTATTGGAGTAGAATCTATTGGTGGATTTGTGCTGACTACACAGGGGCTTAATGATTGGTATGTTCAATTAGCCCATATAGAGGAGTTCTTGGAAATGATGGGCTTGATTATTATCCTGTACTCAGTGGTAGAGTATGCAAGGCGAGAGTTGAAGTCTATGACAGTATTATTACGTTAGCTAATTTTGTTTGATAACTATTGACAAAAATGCAAAAATATGATAGTGTGCAAGTGAAATTTGGTAGAATAATTTAAGTATGGGAGCAGATATTATGTTGAGTACGATTATATTTAGTATAATAATATTGACATTGGGACAAAGTTTTATTTGGGAGGCTACAATATGGACTAATATTGCTATAATCCTAGGGTTAACTTGGACTGTGTTTTTGATAAATTATAAGGAAATCATACGATCTATTGAAATTTTATTTATTGAAATTGCTGTTAGGTTTTTAGATTGTATAGCTCATTTGCAAGGATTTAAAGTTCAAAAAGCGGATGGACATCTATTAGAAGAAGTTTACAAATTACGGCATAAGGTTTATTTGGAGACTGGATATATTAATGATTCAAAAGAACATAATATCTTTGTTGATTATTATGACCCATTCTCTACAAATTTAGTTGTTATAAAAGATAAAAAAGTTGTCGGGACATTAAGAATTATTTTTTATAATAAATTAACTAGGTTGTCTACTCTAAATTATTTTAACTTGGATATATCAGAGGATGAATTGACAGAATATGTAGATGTTGGTAGATGGGTTAATGACCCAGATTATAGAGCTAAAAAGACTAAAAATCCCTTAGTTACTGTCTTATTGGGACTGAAATTATATCTATATTTGTTAAAAAGCAGAAAAAGGTTTATAATGGTAATGTTGAAACATCCTAAATTAAAAAATCATATTGAAAAAGTTTTTAATATTAAATTTACATCTCCTACAATGTTACCTTTAACTCCACATAATCATAAAGCTAGAGAAGAGATTAAAGGATATTTTGCAAGATCTGAGGAAATAGAAGTTTGTACATTAGAGTTAGAAGTGACCCAATTAGTAAAATTTTTTATTAGATAGTTATAATTATCATAAAAAATAGTAAAAAACAAAAATCATGTCGTATACTATATTTAGCACTACAGTAATAAGTATTATAATAGCGCTATTTATTTTGGTATTAGCTAGCAAGGCAAAAGGTAGGTTATTTGGAGTTACACTTATAGGAGCTGTTATTTGGGGTTCGTCTTTAAATTTAATATATAATGAAGAAGGATTATATATTTTTTCAAATATATTTGGTCTCAATACACTACACTTGATTAGAATAGCTTTTCTAGGTGCCATTATAACAGTTACAGGACTAGTTCTGTTTGAGCGAGTATATTTGAGAAAAAAAACATGGAATCCTATATTATATTGGTTTATTATATTAATATTGGGGTATATATTTATCTTTACTCCAGCTATTGTGAAAGATGTTGTGGTAATAGGTATTAATCAATATAGATTTGAATATGGGATTTTATATTCAATTTATGGATTAGTATATTTGGGGTTATTTTTATATTCGTATATTCGTATATTGCAAAGATTTTTTACAACGAAAAGGAGAATAGAAAAATCTCAACTTAGATTTTTTGTAATTGGTATTTCTTTAAGTTTTTGGATAGGTTTATTTACTAACTTAATTTATCCGCTCATATTTGGGTCCTCAGATTTATCTAAATTTGGTCCTTTGGGTATGGTTTTTGTTGGGATTTTCACTACTTACGCTATTTTCAAACATCATCTCTTTAATATTAAGATGATTCTGTCAGAAATTCTATTAGGAATTATGGGTATTGTTTTGTTTCTCTATATTTTTCTTTCTCGTAGTTTTTATGAGGTTATCGTTAGTGTTGTGTTTTTCATTATTTTTGTTATTTTGGCTTATAATCTGTTAAGAGAATTGTTATCTGGGATTGAAAGAGAGAATGAATTAAATATCTCTAATAAAAAATTAGCTGAGACTATTGAGTCAAAAGACTTGTTTTTGAGAATGACATCCCATCAGCTAAGAACCCCACTTACTTCTTTGAATGGTTTTTTATCTCTTGTTTTAGAGCAATGGCAAGGAAAATATAAGATGAATGAGTATACAAAAAATGATATAGTTAAAGTTTTCATTAATGTTCAAAGATTAGTAGAGCTGGTAAATGATGTTTTGTCTCTAAACGCCATTAAAGCTAATAGGTTTGGAGTTGTAATTAGACCGAGCACGGATATAAAAGAAGATCTAAATTATCTAATACAAGACAATAAATATATTTTAGAGCATTTTCATACAAAGGTAGTTATGAAGACTATAGGGGAGGATTTTCTAGCAAATATAGATAATGTTCGAATAAAAAGTGTCTTTCAAAATTTATTATCTAATGCCATTTATTATGGTAAAGATAAAATTTGGATTACTTTGATTGATGAAGGTGATAGATTGAGAATCAGATTTAGAGATAATGGTGATGGGATAAACGTTGGGGTGAAAGATAAGATTTTTCATTCTGGATTTAGAGCGGGTGGCTCTGATGACCGCAACCCTAATGGGTCAGGTTTTGGGCTGTTTATTTCCAAAACTATTGTAGAGATGCATAATGGGACATTGAAATTAAAGAGTTCCGGTACAGATAAGGGAGCTCTATTTGAAATTAAATTACCCAAAAGCATTCCTGTTGATAAATATAATAAATAATATTAACTATGGTATAATAAGTATACAGCTTAATAAATATTTAAAATATGCAAAAATCCAAAAATTATTATCAGCTATCTGTTGATGAATCTTTGGTTGATATGGGCTCTAATTTGACTGGATTTACTTCTCAAGAGGTCTTATCTAGGCTCACAAAGTTTGGTGAGAATGTATTATTGGCAAAGCAATCAGAATCTCCAATTTGGTTATTTCTAAAGCAGTTTAATAATGGATTAGTATATGTGTTATTATTGTCGGCTATACTGTCGGCTGTATTTAATCATTGGGTTGATTTTTGGATTATCCTAGTGATTATTGGTATTAACTCTATTATTGGGTTTTATCAAGAATATAGGGCTGAGAGGGCGGTAGCAGCTTTGGCACAGAAAATTTTAGTTAAAACTAAAGTATATCGTGATGGGCATTTGGAAGAACATGATGCTAAAGACTTAGTACCTGGGGACATTATTATATTAGAAGAGGGGGATAAAGTTCCGGCTGATGCTAGGCTGATTGAGTCGATTGAACTTCAGACTATAGAGGCGGCTTTGACAGGAGAGTCTCAACCTTCTTCTAAATCTATAGATATTATTACACAAGATGTTGGCGTGGGAGATAGGAGTAACTCCATTTGGATGGGAACTCTAGTAGCCACCGGTTGGGCTAAAGCTGTGGTAGTAGCAACTGGTATGAATACTCAAATTGGTGCTATTGCTGATGATATTCAAAAGGTTCCGGTTGAAAAAACTCACTTTCATATTCAGACTGGAGTTTTGGCTAAACAATTAGCAATTTTTGCTTTTGGCTCAGCTGCAATTTTGTTTGTAATCGGATTCTGGTTCCGGCAATTACCTCTAGATGAGATGATAAGCTTTACTTTGTCAGCTCTAGTGGGTGGTATACCGGAGAGTTTACCGGTGGTTTTGGTAGTGGTATTGGCTATCGGAGCCAAGAGAATGAGTGATAAAAAAGCAATTATCCGGTCTCTGCCTGTCACAGAATCTTTAGCTGTTATGGATACTATTATCACGGATAAAACTGGGACTTTGACCGAGAATAATATGACAGTACAAAAAGTATGGGTCCTAGGGGAGGAAACCGTAGATGTCACTGGTAGGGGGTTAGATATAAAGGGAGATTTTATACAAGGTTCTAATAATATTATTCCCCTAGACTATCCAGCTATTGCAAAATTATTGCATATTGCGGGACTAGCTCATAACGGTCAATTGTATGAAGAGGTTTTGGATAATGGTCAGTCTAATACTAAAAGTATTGGAGACCCTACCGAGGTAGCTCTATCTGTATTGTCTCTAAAGTCCAGCCTGAATAAAGATTTATTAGATAGTGATTGGCATAGATTAGCAGATTTACCATTCCGATCAGAGAATAAATTTAGGGCTACTTATATGTATAATAATTCTCAAGCATCACATCAGCTAATGGTAATGGGTGCGAGTGAAAACATTTTGAGTCTTAGTAGCAAAATATTAGATGAGAAAGGGAATATAATTGCATTAAGCTCCAAACATATTAAAGAAATTAACACTCAAATTGAGAACTTTTCCAAACAAGCAATGAGAGTTATTACTCTTGCCTATAGAGATGAGGTGGCTGATTTGAAATCTATTAGTACCGAGCAAGTTCAAGATTTGGTATTTGTGGGTATAGTTGGTATTATAGACCCGCCCCGAGCCGAAGTAGCCAATGCTATAGAACAGGCCAAAATGGCAGGTGTAAGAGTGATTATGGCTACGGGAGACCATAAAGATACTGCGCTGGCCATTGCCAAATCTATTGGCTTAATAGACGAGAAAGGAGAAGCTTTGACTGAGGATGAAATCCAAGCTTTATCTGATAAAGAACTATATAATAAGCTAAAACATATTTCTGTACTAGCTAGATTAAGTCCAAGAAGCAAGTTAAGAGTAGCCACTATTCTACAAAAACATAAGCATGTCGTGGCTATGACGGGAGATGGGGTAAATGATGCCCCAGCCCTCAAAAAAGCTGATATAGGTATATCTATGGGCATCAGAGGTACCGATGTAGCAAGAGAGGCCAGTGATATTGTGCTCACTGATGATAATTTTGTCAGCATCATCTCGGCTTTGGAAGAGGGGCGAGTCATATTCCGGAATGTACAACAAACCAGTATTTTCCTTATCACCACTAGCATTGCCGAGATTTTATTATTTATGCTCAGTCTCAGTCTGGGGCTACCATTACCACTTTTGGCTATACAGGTGTTGTGCCTCAATTTAGTGACCAATGGAATTTCAGATATTGCCCTTGCCACCGAGCGAAGCCATAAAGATATATTATTAGAAAAACCACTACCAGCCAATATGAAGGTAGTATCCCCCAATACATATCCATATATTATCTTGATGACTTTGACTATGACGGCTTTAGGGTTCTGGATTTATCTCGCCTATTTAGGCAATGGAATTGAGCAGGCTAGAACAATGTTTTTCCTCTGTTTAGCCTTGATGCAATTAGCTAATACCTATAATATGCGCTCTCCAAAAGAATCGCTATTTAGCATTGGATTCTTCTCCAATAAGATGATCAATTTAGCTGTCGCCACCTCAGCTCTAATCTTAGTAGCTATGATAACCCTACCATTCCTCCAGAGAATATTACAATTCACCCCAGTCTCGCTATATGATTCTATCTATTATGGCTTTATCTCCATCGCTGTCGTCATCGCCGTCGCCGAACTCTACAAATGGCAAGCGAGATTGGAGGGGAAGTGAGATGATGGAAAAGTATACAAAAGGGATTATGTATATTACTAGTCTAATAACGGCAAATTAATATAGAAATTGTCCTCCTTTGGAGGAGGTGGCCGTCAGGCCGGAGGTGGATAGAGTTTTAGTTGGTGAGTTGTCCCAAATTTTAGGACAACTGGGTTATAGTTTGACTATATATAAAATCAGTTTTTTGTATTGAAACTTATCCCAACTACAACCCCAAAATTTCTTTGACTTTTTGTTGGAAGGTGAGATTGCATAAATTTATTAAATTTGATATTATCTATAATATAAATATTAGTAAAAATAATGTAGTAATGTTATTGAATACTAAAATAATTCAATAAATATGTTTAAGTTATCACAGTATTATCAAAATTTTGACTCTCAATTTTTCAATTTAGAAATAATTGATTCATCTTGGTATGAAAATACGTTGGGAGTAATGGCTTTTTGTTCAACAAGTAGGGCTAAAGATACAAAAGGTAACTTTAGTGAAGAGTACATTAGAGCAAGATTTGTATGGTCTTTGATAAATTCTGGAATGTATAATAAAGAGTACGTTTGTGTAGAGTTTGGTTTTCCAAAAGGAAATGGGGGCAAGAGCCTTAATCCTGATATTGTTGTCTTTAAAAATAAAGATTGGCTACAAGATTATGAACAAGCAAAGGCAAGTAAGAATTTTGCAAAAATTCGCAAAAATGTACTTGTAATATTTGAAACAAAGAAAAATAATAAATCTGTAGAAAGTGCTATTGAAAATCAGCTCCGCTCCGCAATGGAACTTAATACTTCACAAGATAGAATTTTTGGAGTGTATTTTGACGATCAGTCGGATATTTTGATTTTCAAAAAAATTGGAAACTCTGAAATTAGAAGATTTAATGAAACAAATGAATTACAGCAAGATGGAATAATTGGCTGGAACTTAGAAAAAAGAGACTTGCTTGTTGATCTACCAAGTCAGCAAGATTTTATTGAAAATAATGAAAGTATCTCTGATCTTGCAAAGTTAAAACTTGATTCTCTTGATGCAATAGATGAGGCAAATTTTAATGATCTGATGAATTCACTTAAAAGAGCAAATGATAGTATTCGTCCTGAAAGCCCTCTGCGTGAAATGATTGTGGAATTTTTGACACTCAAAGTTTTTGATGAAAAAAGAAGTAAAAGAGATAAGTCGTTTTTGGAATTTTACATTTTACCAGACGAAAAAAGAAAAGATGGACTAGCTGAAAAAAGTTTTCGCGAAAGAATCAATAATCTCTACAAAGAAGCACAAAAAGAATACCCAAAAGTACTAGGAAGAGAAAAAAGAATGCTTACTTACGATAGTGAGTTTAGACCTTCAAAAAGTAATGATGAGAAATTTCTAGTAGCACTAGTTGAAACCTTTCAACAAAGAGCAATTTTGAAAGCAAAAAATGAAAGTTTTAATCAAATAATTTTCAACAATTTTGGAAGTGAACAACAAAAAGCAGATAAAGGGCAATTTTTTACGCCAATTCCAGTAGTAAAAAATATGATCAAACTCTTAAATCCAATCAAAGGAGAAGAGCTTTGTGATCCTTGTTGTGGTATTTGTGATTTTCCTGCAATGGCTTTTCGTCATTCACATAGATCTGAACCTGATTTTCCGCCAAATGCGAGTAATTTTTATGGGTTTGATCTTGAAGGAAGTAACCTCAAACTAGCTGAACTCAATCTTGTCTTAAATGGGGATGGCGGAGCAGTGCTGGAACAGATGAATTCATTATCTCAGAAAATGTTACAAGATGGAAGTGTTCTCAAAGAAGGAGAGTTTACAACAAAAAATTACAATCCGATTACTTGGAATCATCTTTCTGATTCAAACAAAGATCTTAAAAAGTTTAAAATAATCGCGACGAATCCACCTTTTGGTAAAGGAAGAGATCTTAAAACTGGAGCAAATGGGAAATGGGATTTACCAAAAGAAACAATAGAGCTTTACGAAACATTTAAAGAAAAATCTGATTTTGATAGCAAAGGAAATAAAAAATATCCAAACTCGATGGATATGGGGGTACTATTTCTTGAAAATGCTTACAAATTCCTTGAAGATGGCGGAAGAATGGCGATTGTGCTTTCTAACTCAATCGCAAGTATCAAAGAATGGCAAAATATCAGAAAATGGTTTTTGTCTAAAATGAGAATTGTTGGAACTTTTGATTTACCGAGTAATACTTTTGGAGAAACTGGAGTAGCAACGACTGTGATTATTGCCTACAAACCAAAGAAAAATGAACAATATTTATTGAATGCTGATTATGAAGTTTTTGTAAAAGAAATTGTAAATATTGGCTATGAAGTAAAAACAGTCAAAAGATCAGTTCATTTTGCTCCGCAGTATATTATCAATGAAGAAACTTTTGAGAAAACAGGAAAACTGAATGAAGATTTTTCAGTAATGCAAAGAGAGTGGAAAGAATTTTTACAAAGGCAAGAAGAAGAGATCAAAAATGCCTTTCATTTATCTCAAATGGATTAAACAATGAAAAGCTATATTATTAAACCAAAGTCAGTGAGAAGAAGTGAGGTATTTAATATAAATTCTTATTCTATAAGGGATTTTTTAGTTATCAAAAATATTGATAATCCATTGGTGCTCAAAGATTTATTGGAAAAGAGTTTTATAAATAGCAATATAGATTCCAAATTTTATTTTGAAAATACTAACCATTATTTACTCACAAATAAATCAATCAGTTCAAACAGTTTATTATTAGATGATAAAACTCTTACAGGAATAACCCCAGAAGGATATAAAACAAAAAAAGCTTGTCCTGTTAAGGTTGGAGATATTTTAGTTGGTAACAATGGCTCGTTGGGAGATTGTTTAATAATTAAAGAACAAAAAAACATAATCACAAATAGCAACCTTACTTTATTAAGATTTAAGCAAGAAGTTAACCCATATTATATTTTAGGATTGTTATTTACAAAATGGTTTAAAGATTGTTGTAGAGTTATTTCTTCTAAAAGTGGGACTCAAGAATTTATCACAAGAAGCGCTTTGGAATCTGTAAAAATCCCATTCCCAACAACAGCCAATCACTCAAACCCTGAAAAAGTAGAAACTTTTATTTCTCTCGTTATCCAAAATATCATCGACAAAGAAGAACAAATCAAACTCAAAAATAAACAAATTAACGAACTGATAGAAAAAGAACTTAGAGAAAACCAAAAAGCAGGAAGTTTTAGTTATAGCTATCCTAAAATTAGTGATCTTAAAGAAGAAACAAGGCTTGATACAGGGATATATGAGAGAGAGTTTAAAAAAATGAGTAAATTAATTGAAAATTATTCAAATGGAAACTATTTTCTAAACGAAAAAAAAATCTCACCAGGAGTAACACCAAAAGATTATTATTTTTCTGACTACAAAAGAAACAAGAACTTTCACGATTGGGTAACACCTAAGAATATAAATCAAAGACAATTAGCATTTCATACTTACATTTTTACGAAAACTAAATCTAAGGTTCAAGATAATAGTTTGATTCTAAATGGCATAAGATATGTTGGAAACGGTATTTTTGTGGAAAAAGGCTATTCTGTTTATACAAATCAAAATACATTGATTATTAACCAATTTGAAGAGAAATTTAAACAATTATTTTTGTTGTGTTTTCTGACATCAGATCTAGGTAAAAAAATGCAAATGATAAGAAGAAATTTTGGGATTGTGCCTATTTTGTATACCGAACACCTTTGCAAAATTCCAATACCCAATTTCTCCGAATCCAAACAACAATCAATTGCTAAACTGTACTACAATCCACTTGAGAAAAATAAAGTTTTAGACCTTGAAAATTATTTGGAAAAAGAACAAATAAGAAATCGTCAGGTTGGTATTTTTCAGCTCAATATGGAGATTTTTGATCTTCGCGAGCAACTGGAAGATTTGGTACATAAAATTGTGATGGAAGAAAAAATAGAAATATCTTGATAGTTCCTCCTCCCTACAATCCCAAAATCTCTTTCACCTTCATAATAGTGACTTTTTCTTGGCAATTAATTTGACCGTAAAGTGTCTATGTTCTGATTCCCCATGAGTTTCCCAATTACCTAATTTTTCTTCATAAAAAATAATCTCCCAATCTTTGTATAGCATTTTTAATTCACCTTCGTCAAAAAAATATCTATTTCGTAATAAATTTTTCTCCTTTTGAGCTTGGTTTTCAGCAACAAAGGCAGTGATTATATTTAACCCATTTAGGATTGTTTTTGATTGCATTAATGTAATCAAATTAAAAATATCTTTTTCACTAATAAACTGAAGTACATTTATTCCAAAAATTGCATCAAACTTATCACACTCTTGTAGAAAATAACATACATCAGCAATACTAGTTTTTATTTTTAAACTCTCTTTTTCTGCAAATTTATTAAGTTTCTCAATTCCTTTTTCTGAGGAATCAACTGCGGTAACATCAAATTTATTTTCCGCTAAGAAGAAAGAGTTTCTACCTTCCCCACAACCCATATCTAAAACTTTTGCCCCCACATTTAAATCTTTAATAGAATCAACTACAATCTTATTAGGCTTTAGACCCCAATAGAATTCCTTATTTGCATATCTTGATTGATAGTCCATAAATGTAATTATAAATTTATATTATCTTTATAAATAATACAATAATAACACAAAATATACTACTATAAAAATCTTATTTATCAGATGTCCTCTCCCTACAATCCCAAAATCTCTTTCACCTTCATAATGGTGACTTTTTCTTGGCGGGTGAGTTCGTCTAGGGAATTTTGAATAGATTTGAGATTGGTTTTCATCTCTGGGAGTATGACATATTCTAGTGCATTGACTCGTCGTCTGGTGGCTTCAATTTCCTCAGCCAGTAGTCTGGCGGTGAATTCTATCTCGGCTAATTTTACTAACAGGGGTAGTATATTTTGGATTGTTAAGAGTGCTTGGTCTAAATCTTTGGGGGTACCTAATGTCCCGTATTGGAAGGGATCTCCCTGTAAATGTGGGATTATATGTGGGATTGTGACTCCCATAATAGATTTTGTTTGTAGTTCTAGATAGGTTTTGGCTTGAGAAAGATGTATTAATTCTTGAATAGCTTCGGTTGATACTTTGGTTTGGGCAAAGCGGAATAATTGAATTGCCTCTACAATTTTGGGGGTTAATTCTCCTCTGAGCTTGATTACTTCTTGGATAATGGCTAGAAACTCTTGTATTAACCCATCTCTTTTGTCGGTGAGCAAACTATGTCCACGAGAAGCAGTTTTAATCTTCTTTTTAAGTTTGAGGGCTTCTTGTCTGGTCGGTTTGACGGCGGCCATACTTATTTGGAGTATTTATCTATAAATTCGGGCTTGATTTTCTTGAGTTCTTTTTTAGGAAGGATTGATAATAATTCCCAAGATAAATCTAGTGTATCTAGAATATTTCTATTTTCTCGTCTCCCTTGTCTGATATATCTACTCTCAAAGGCTTCGGCGAACTTAATATAGGCTTTATCTGTCTCGGATAGGGCTGATTCTCCCAGAATTAGGGCTAATTCTTTGATTTCTATACCCTTGGCATAGGATGATGCCATTTGCTCTTTGACGGCGGATAAATCCTCTCGGCTGTATTTTTTATTAACTCCAATTCGTGAGAGTGACCCGATTGGTTGTATCGGTGGGTATATTCCTTGATTATGTAATTCTCGATTGACCATAATTTGTCCCTCGGTGATATATCCTGTTAAATCGGGGATTGGATGCTGTTTATCATCATCGGGCATTGTAAGAATAGGAATTTGGGTGAGTGAACCTGTGGATCCTTTGACGATTCCGGCTCTTTCATACAGAGTAGCAAGGTCGGTGTAAAGGTATCCCGGATATCCTCTTCGTCCTGGAATTTCTTTTCGAGAGGCTGATACTTCTCTTAAGGCATCCGCATAGTTTGTCATATCGGTTAAGATGACAAGTACATGCATATTTTTCTCAAAGGCTAAATATTCTCCTAGTGTTAGGGCTAGTCTTGGTAGAGTAATTCGCTCTACAATTGGGTCGCTAGCAGTGTTGATAAACAAAGCTGCTCGCTCCATAGCTCCAGTTTTTTCAAAAGAATCAATGAAGAATTGAGCTTCTTCAAAAGTTACTCCCATAGCGGCAAAAATTACTACAAAAGGTTCTTCAGCTTGGACTAAGTCTGTCCCATTTTGAAGGGCTACCACTTGGGCCTGTTCTGCAATTTGGGTGGCAATTTCAGCATGTGGTAATCCAGATCCTGAGAAAATTGGAAGTTTTTGTCCTCGGACTAGGGCATTGAGTCCATCTATTGTGGAGATTCCAGTTTGGATAAATTCACTTGGGAATTGTCGCATTCCTGGATTAATAGGGGAGCCATTTATATCTAGATACTTATCAGCTATAATCTCGGGTCCTCCATCTTTGACTTTACCAGCTCCGGTGAATACTCGTCCTAACATACTGTCAGACACTCCGAATTTTAAAGTCTCTCCTAGGAAAGCTATTTCAGAGGTTTCTATATCTAGACCATCGGTGCTGGTGAATAGTTGCACTACGGCGGTGTCTTTCCCAGCCTCTAAGACTCGTCCTTGTCGGATTTGTCCTTTGGAGTCTCTAATTTCCACCATTTCCTCGAAGGCTACTTGTGGTACCTTTTCCACTACTACTAGTGGTCCGGCAATTTCTTTGATTGTATTATACCATTTCTTCATATAGTTATACTAAATTCCACTTATTACTTTGTTAATACCGAAGTCCTCTATTTTGTCATTATCTTTGAGATTGTGAATTGTGCTTGAGATATTCTCTATTATGGTTACTATGTGTTCAATTTCAGCTTCTGGAGTGTTCTTGAGTCTGGCTATTTCATCTCGAATTGTGAGGTCTAGGATATCATTTATCTCAACTTGAGTATTATTTTTGGCAAATTCTGTGGCTTCAGTATGGAAAGTCATCATAGCTTTGAGCATCAGATACATCTTTCGTGTAGAGGCAAAGGCATCAATATCGTCAAAGGCATTTTGTTGTAAATAATCTTCTCTAAGGCCTCTAGCGGTATCTAGGAGAATTTTCTCAGCGGTTGATAGGGCATCCATACCGACTAATTTTATAATATCATCTAGCTCATTTTCTTTTTGTAAAATTTGCATAGCAAGGTCTCTTAAATCTTTCCAATCAGCATTGGTGGCATTGATAAAATACTCTTCTACATTGTCTTTATAAAGACTATAACTATTAAGCCAATGAATAGATGGGAAATGTTTTTTGGCAGCTAGAGAGGCATCTAATCCCCAAAAAGCCTTGGTTACTTTGAGAGTAGCTTGGCTCACTGGTTCAGATAAATCTCCTCCTGGAGGGGATACAGCAGCGATAATGGTGGCTGACCCAATTCTCTCCTCAGACCCTAGAGTTCTTACTATTCCAGCTCTTTCATAAAAGGCAGAAATTCTAGATCCAAGATAGGCAGGATACCCTTCTTCTCCCGGCATTTCTTCTAGTCTTCCGGACATTTCTCTCATAGCTTCTGCCCAACGAGAGGTAGAATCTGCCATCATAGCTACATTGTAACCCATATCTCGATAATACTCAGCTAGGGTAATACCGGTATAGACAGAAGCTTCACGAGCTGCAATCGGCATATTGGAGGTATTAGCAACCAGAATAGTTCGCTCCATCAGTGGTCTTCCTGAAGCAGGGTCTTTTAGATGGGGAAATTCTACTAATACATCGGTGATTTCATTTCCTCGCTCTCCACAACCAACATAAACCACAATGTCAGCATCTGACCATTTGGCTAATTGGTGTTGAATAACTGTCTTACCAGCTCCGAATGGTCCTGGTACGGCGGCAGCTCCTCCTTTTGGAATTGGAAAAAAGGTGTCAATAATTCTCTGTTGAGTAATAAGTGGGGTAGTAGGAATTTGCTTATTTTTATATGGTCGTGGGGTTCTGACTGGCCATTTATGCATTAATTTTACTTCTGTGTCTGCAATTTTAGCTACTGTCTCAGTGACTGTAAATGCTCCAGTTTTAATCTCGGTAATTTCTCCCTCTACTCCAAAAGGTACTAGAATTTTATGATTAATCAATTCAGTTTCTTGCACTGTTCCTAATATATCTCCAGCTTGTACTTTATCTCCTTTTTTTAATGAGGGTTTGAATTCCCATTTTATATCTCTGTCTAGGCTAGGTGCTGTTAAACCTCGAGCAATATATTCTGCATTTAATCCTTGAGCAGCTGCTATCTCAGCGATTACATTGAGTGGTCTTAGAATTCCGTCAAATAATCCAGCGGTTAATAATCCAGGGCCTAATTCTATACTAAGAGGTTCTCCAGTGGTTAGTACAGGTTCTCCTATCCTAACTCCAGAAGTATCTTCATATACTTGAATAGAGGCAGTATCACCTTTAAGCTCGATGATTTCTCCCATCAATTCTAGTTTTCCAACTTTAACCAAGTCATACATTTTAGCTCCTTTCATAGAGTCAGCGATAACTAAGGGTCCTGAGATTTTGATAATAGTTCCTGTATTCATAGTAATTAGTTTAATCAAGAGGTGAATAATTTGTCTAGGCTCATACCTACAGCTTTTTCGGTGAGACGCTTTAGCTCCTCAACAGAGTTACTATCCGAGCTAACTGGTAGCTGTGAGATAGGTATATTGAGTGAGTTCAAGACTTTTCTTTGTTTTGGAGATAATTCAATATTCGATGTAATAAAAATCATCGCATAGTTATCTATATTTTGTTCAAGACTAGATATAATTTGATCTACTGTCAATTCATCACTATTCAAAGTCTCAAATCCAAATAGTTTGAATAATAGGATAATATCTGCTTCTGCAATTATGACTGCTTTTTTATAGTTTATCATATATTAGAGTAATCAATAAATCTTAATTTCGCTTGTTTAGCGTCAATCTGTTTTGTATATTGTAAGATTAATAATTTTGCATTAGATATAGCATATTGCAATCTCTCGGTATATTGAATAATTCTATCTCCAGACATTCCTGTAAACTGAGCTCTATGTAGAGTTTTTATTTCATTTTGAATTAAAGTATTCTCAATATTGATGGTATTGATATCTGCTGGAGCTAAATTTAGATATTGTCCAATATCTCCTAATATGTCTCCAAAGCTAAGGGCTTTAACGGCATTGATAGCAAGACTACCTTGAATTGGCAAAAGATGTCGCAAGATATGCTCTTTGGACTGTCCTTTTTGAGTCCGGGTGAGTACATTGAGTAGTGTATAGCTATCTATTTTAGATAAGACAAAGTCTCGCATAACATAACTACTGTTTTTGAGATTTTCAAATAGCAAAGTCAAGAATATTTCCTCCAAATAGGATATAATACTAAAACTATCTTGAGAATGAGTTAGTTTTTCCTCTTTGGCTAATAATTTAGTTTTGAACTGAGAGGCATAATATAATTGGGTAGTAGCTTCATATAAAATTTGCTCAAAAGCTTTGTCTCCCAAAGGTTCCCCATAAATAGTTTTAGCCAGAGTGAGAGTTTTTAGCTTTTCAAAGTCTTGAGCCAAAGTCAAATAGATAAAAGGGGCGGTATTCTGGGGTAAAAGAGCTAAAATTTCCTCAATTTGGGTATGATAATGATTATTCAATTTCTTAATTACATTATCTAGGCTAATATCTAAGATCCTAAAAGAATCTCGAATCAAATTCAAAATAGCATCCAGATTATCTGTATCTAAAAAATTTTTGGTCTCAGTTGAGGAAGGTAAATGCCCCAATCGAGATACATATCTACTAGTAACACCAATTAGAGGAACTTGTAAACTCATATTTCCTTGATTATGGAAGCTAATGTTTTTTGTTTGACTGTGTCTAGAATGTCTTTGACAGTAATTTCTAGACTAATGTGCTTTAATGAAGCACTAATTGTACCTAAATGAGTATTATCTTCAACTTGATTAGTTTTATAGCCAAGTTTTTCTACTATAGATTGTAAAAGTTGAGCATATTGTCCTGTGATAGTTAAAGTTGTAGAATTAGGAATGTCTTTTAGAGTATCTTGAATTAGAGTTTTAACAAAGTTAGAAGCTAAAATCTCGGGCAAAGCCTGATTATAAATTTCCTCTAATTGAGCTTGGATAGCATAACCAGAGTTGAACTTACTAGTTTTACTTTGTTGAAATTTTTGGAAATTAATTTGGGTTTGGACAGCCTCATCAATTTTCTCAGTATGTAATTTTTTTGTCTCGGCTAAAGCTAAATCCGAAGTGTTTTTGGTCTCTTTGAGCTCAGCTTTATATTGAGACTCTAATTTCCCAATATCTTTATTAGCCTGAGATTGTATTAAATCTACTAAAGTCATATTATCCTACTGATACTCCGTTAATAATAAGGATAGAAACTAGTAATCCAAAAACAGCAAAAGTTTCTACTAAAGCGGCAAGAATAATTACTTGTCCAATTTTGGATTTATCTCTAGCAATCAACTGCACTCCACTAGCAATTACGTCTCCCTGATATTTACCAGAAGCTAAACAAGTAAGTCCTACTGGAATTCCAGCGAAGGCAAGAATCATCCCATTTTGCCAGCTTATATCTGCAAATTCCCCAGATAAAACTCCAGTATTTTGCAAAATTAAAACTGCTGCTAAAAGTCCATAAATAGCTTGTGATCCCGGTAGGGCAGATAACAAAAGAACATTCCCAAACTGAGTATCATCTTCAGCTACTAAACCAGCTCCGGTTTTACCAGCTGTAGATACTCCAATAGATGATCCAGCTCCTGCTAAACCTGCTGCTAGAGCTGCTCCTAATACTGCTAAACTTACACCTAATATTTCCATATTTTAAAACTTTAACTCTTATATAAGGGATACAGATTTAGATTACTGCTATCCTTTTCGCTATACTCTTAAATTTATCAAGAGTTCAATGAAAAGAATAACAATATTACTCAATAATACTGTATTCTTGAGAGCGTGTCACTTCTCGTAGAGGCCTACCTCCAGACTGAAAGAATTTACTAAAGAATTCTACAAAATGTAATCTTCCAACATTGATATATGTTCCTAATACATTGAGTGCTATATTGAATACATTCCCGGCAACAAAGATTATAATCATAATAATATAACCAATTATAAGCCAAGCACCACCTTTTTCTACAAATCCACTTCCTGCTAAGTTTGCTAAAGTCCCAACTACTCCCGCAATAATACCGGTTGCAAGCCCGAGAGCTACTAATCTAGTGTATGATAGTATATCTGATAAATATCCCACTACTCCAAAGAAAACATCATAAGCACCTTTACCAAAGCGAGTAAAGATTGAACTCATTTCTCTTCCTAATAGATATATCATTACAATTATATAGGTAATATAAAGATATAATAGAGGATCTAATAATAGTTTCAAACCTTTGCCTAGTATCCCAACGTTTATTAATAATAGGAATATTCCAAAAACTAAAGCTCCTATCCATAGTATAGAGTCAATACTAGCATCCCATACTGATTTTTGATTAAAGGCTTGTACTATATTTAAGACAAGTCCAAGTAATAGATGTCCTATACCTAATACTATTGTGAATCCCATCAAGGCAATCACACTATCCATGGGGTTGATAATTTGTAATTGTTGTAAGAAAGGTATTAGGCCAATACTAATTAAGAATTTCATATGAGGAGATGCAGTAGCAGGGTCAACCGCATCAGGTGTAATCCCAAACCAACTACCAAACAAAGCCCCAATGATTAAAGTTGAAATAGAAGCTATAAATACAACTGCAAATAGATCTCTAATTCCAGCTTTTAACCGAGGCTGTATAAGAGCAAGCCCAGTCAAAATAATCAGGATTAGAGCATACCCGGCTTCAGATAACGCCAACCCAAACATAAAGGTGAAGAATATAGCAATAGACAAAGTCGGGTCAATTTTACCAGCTTGAGGATAACCCATGATTTTGGTGACGGTCTCAAAATGCCGAATAATAGGTAGGTTTTTCAAAATAATAGGATTCTCTTCTATATTGGAAGGCAATTCCACCACTTTAGCCTCAGCATTGAGAGTGGAAACATCATTGCGAATGGAGTCAAATTTTTCTTCATCTACCCATAATTGTATAGAAGACGAGTCTTCAGATTCTGGATTAAAAGAATGTAAATAAGAAATTACATTTAATTGTGAATTCAAAACATCCATCAAAATAGCTAAATCTTTGAATTTAACTGGAGCTTTTTTGAGCTCTCTATTTAACTTAGTAATAGCCTTAGCATTGTAATTAAGCTCTTGCTTGCTATTGTGATAAATATCATAAAAAGATCCTTTCACCTCAGCTGAGAATTGAATTAAAGTAGCTTGATTTTGAATTATATCGACTCCAATTTTAGCTTGGGATTTAGGTAAGGCTAAAATATATACATAGTCAGTTCCAATTTTTTTGACAGATTCTAAGACGATAGGGGACAGACTATGTTCTAATTGTTCTACTAGATAATGGGCTCGAGATTCATCTATTAGGAAGGGGATAAAGGTAATATAAGAATATGGTTTGAAAATATTAAGCTCAATATCTTTGAGAGGCTCGGACTTAGCAATAATATCCTGTAAAATTTCTTGGCGAGTCGTTAAATCATCTTTTAATTCAGCCTTCTCCACAATTTCTTGAGCTTGTGCAATAATAGAGGTCTGTTCTTGCTTATAATGCTCGAAAATACCCTCCGTAATACTGAATCTATCATCCAATACAGCAGAGATCAGAGATTTTTTAGCATTATGATAAGACTTGTAGACATCCAGAGCTTTATTGATTATATCTAGATTTTCTAGCAATTCCTCTTGGGCTTTTAAATGTTTTTTAGCTAGAGGGGTTCTCTCTAGCTTCTCGATAATTTCTCCGATTTGATTCTTTTGAATATATGCTAACAACTCTAACTGAGTATTATTAGGAACAGTGATTTGAATTAGTTTAGACGCTTTAACTCCCATATAAATTTATCTATTTACAAGTATTATTATTAACTTTATAACTGTCTCAAAATAAGCTTTTTTATTTTTTGAGTATCTAATTTAATTTTAGTGAGGCTAGAATCATTAGATTGCTTTTCAAAAGAAGCTAATCTCTCATTCACAATCTGATTCTTGTTCAAAATCTCTTTTTTTAGGACTGCAATATTCTCTTTGGTTTGAGCAATATAGTCTTGAGATTGGGCATTATAGTCTTTTTGTAAGAGTTTTTTCTTACGATTAAAAGACTTTTCGATTTCAATCAATTCAACGAGTTTTTTCATACATATTTATAATTACAACTCATTATAGTTCAGAGAATTTTATTTGTCAAGTATTTGTTGAAATTGGTGGGGTTGAGAGTGTCTAACTCCCAGTTTATAGGATTATTTATAATATATTCTTGGATTCTTAGTAAATCATTATCATTACGAATAATATGATCATAAAAAGATTTTTGCCAAAAAGTATTATATTTATTCATTATATTTTTCGTAGAGTCGGCGACCTCGCCGACATTATGATTATTATATTTTTTTACATTCCTCAATGATATTTGTTTAAAGCTAGAAATTATGTCTCCCAAAGAAACTTTTTTACTAGTACCTAAAGAATATGAATTTTTATCTATAGCAATTATTCAATGAAAATGATTTGGCATTAATACATATCTATCTAATGTAATATTAGAATAATATTTGGGTATATCAAGCCAAGTACTTTCTACAATATTCCCAATATTATTTAATTTAAATTTATCAACATCTTCGATATATGTCGGCGGGGTCGCCGACTCTACGAAAATACACTTCATATCATCTACACATATAGTCACAAAATACCAAAAACCTCCAGTATATAATTCTTTCGACAATCTATTATATTGTCTTTTCATATACAACTCCCTACACAAAAAACTTTTTGCGGATTATTTCGTCTTGCTCTCTTTGCTTCTCTTCGATTAAATTGATAGCTTTTATCTTTAAGTCCTTGAGGTCTTGGGTGGCAAGAGCTTGAGCTTGAGTTTTGAGATACTCGATACTATTCTTACTAGGATCTTCCAGAATTTCAGCCAACAGAACATTTAGAATCATCCCAATAATCGGGCCAGCAGTAATACTCAACTCATGAATTAGAATATTGCCATCTATTTTGAGCATAGACAAATCAATGGGGTCTAATAAAACCTTTTCTGTCATATATTCAAAATGCCTCAATCGATAGGGTCGAGCCTTAGGAGTTCCAGAGCCTATGCGGTCGCATTCTCGCAGTTTAATCAAGTCTTTGATATTCTCGACTCCTACATTGCGGATAAGTTTACGAATCGAGGCTTCGGTCACTTCATTGGTATCATAATAAAACATATGGTATCTGACTAACTTAGAAATTCTAGCTGCAAATTTTTTGGGGTAATGTAGTCGATTTAGAATCTCATAAGCCATACTGGCTCCTACTATTTCGTGATTATGGAAAGTGCTAGTCTTGCCAATACCTTCTTTTGTCCGTGGTTTTGCAATATCGTGAAGCAGTCCCGCCATTCTAAGATCAAAGCTCCAGCTTCTATCACAAGCATGCTGCATAGTGCGTAAAAGATGCTCCCAGACATCATAGATATGATGCCCATTTTGTTCCACCCCAATACCCTCTAACAATTCTGGTATGACAAATTGTAATAAATTAGTGTCTCGTAATAGAATATATCCATTCATTGCTCTCGGGGTTTGCATCATTTTGGTTAGCTCATCTCTGATTCTCTCTTGGGCAATATGCTCGAGATTGGGGGCAAGGTTCTGAATAGCTACCAGAGTCTTTGGTTCAATAATAAAATCTAATTGTATTGCAAATCTAACTGCTCTCATAAGTCTTAGAGCATCTTCCTCAAATCTATCCTTAGGCTCACCCACTGTACGGATAATCTTGGCTTGCAAGTCATCTAACCCTCCAAAATAATCTTGAATTTGCCCTTGCTTATCCATCGCTAAAGCGTTCACAGTAAAGTCACGACGAGCTAAATCTTGGGAAAGCTCGGAGACGAATTCCACTTGCTCAGGGTGTCTATTATCTGTGTATTGAGATTCTTTGCGATAAGTAGTTACCTCTATAATCTCCACCGATTCATCAGGACGGCGATATTTGACCCCCACTGTCCCAAAAGTATTCTCATACACAGAGTCGGGGAATAGCTCTTGAATTTGCTCTGGTAGGGCATTGGTAGTGATATCCCAATCTACTGGTTTCTTGTCTCCTAGTACTAAGTCTCGCACACTCCCACCCACGATAAAAGCCTCAAAGCCAGCCTCTTCTAAGGTATGTAGTATAAATATGATATGAGTGGGTATATTGTAATTCATAAATTTTTTGTAATAAATTGTGGAGCCAATGGTGGGGATCGAACCCACGACCTATGCGTTACGAATGCATTGCTCTACCAGAACTAAGCTACATTGGCATATCTTCAGTATAGTCTAAAATGGCTGCAAGAGCAATACCACAAAGAAAATACCACCGCTAAACTATAGTGAGTGTCTGAGAGAAATTCCCCTCTTGAGGGGTGGACAGCTTTGCTGGCCGGGGTGGATAGTTTTGTGTAACTTGAGCTTTCTGTGTCCTCCTTTGGAGGAGGTGCCCCGAAGGGGCGGAGGTGGATTAAGTTAAAAATTATATTCTATCCACCCTCCCCCTACAGGTACTCCCTCCAAAGGGAGACAAAAATATCAAATACAGGCGACTGAAAGGTCTCCCGCCCCTACGAGGGAAAAGAAAAAACCCCGCTAGATTAGCGGGGGAGTGAGTTTGGATTTGATTAATCGATAAACAGTAGTTTTTATATTAATTGTAACTATCTGACCTGAATCTTTATTTTGTATTTTGCTACTGATATTTCTAATTGTAGTAATTATGATTCCTCTATGTCTTGGTGGAATTTTTTTATGACCTAGAATTTCAGCTTTTTGAAATAGAAGAGTTTTTTCTCTACCATTAGCTTGTCTAAATTTGATTTTTGAGGGTAAGTTAATGCTGTTTAATATACTTATAATATTCTGCCATTGTTCTACAGATAGATTCCAAGTTTCCATTAAAAAATGCCTCAAAAGGTGGTATATAAACTAACAAAATCTAATAGTTTTGTCAAATTGGGGGACTGAGCTAAATTCCCCTCAAGAGGGAAATTTAAACTGCATCCACCCTCCCCCTACGGGCACTCCCTCCAAGGTGAGACAAAATTATTAAAATGTCAATTAAGATAGACAATAATATTATGTCTTGATAATTACACTTTGCCCTTCTTTATCCTGGATTGTATAGCCTAAATTAGATAATTCTTGTCTTAGTTTGTCAGCTTGGGCGAAGTCTTTATTGGCTCGAGCTTGATTGCGTTGATTGAAAATCTCTATTATCTCAGCGGGGATGTCGGGTTTAGTGAGTGGTAAATCCAGAGCCAGTACTCGCTCTAATCTCTGGAACAATTTGATTATATGGCGTCTTGGAATGGGGTCTCCAGCATCTATTGCGGTGTTGACTTCTTTTATAAACTCAAACATAAAGGCAATAGCCTTTGGGGAGTCTAGGTCAGAGAATAGGGATTTTTTGAAATTATTGTAAGTATCTCGGATTAATTTTTGGAGTTTTGGGTTTTTGCGATGGGTTTTTACTAAATTCACTCTATTGATAAAGTCTATAATTCTCTGGCGGGTTTGTTTGGCTTGGGTCAGAGACTCCCAAGAGAAGTCTATATCGGAGCGATAATGTGCCATCAAAACTAATAATCTTAAATCTAGGGGGCAATAGCCTTGTTCTATAATTTCATCAAGAGTGATAAAAGTCCCAGCTGACTTGGACATCTTAGCTGTGTTCACAGTTAGAAAATAGCTATGTAGCCAATAATTTGCCATTGGCTTGCCAGTATCTGCTTTGAACTGAGCTATTTCATTGGTGTGATGAATTGGGATATGGTCCTTACCTCCGGTATGAATATCAAAAGGAGCATGTAGTAGCGAATCAGCCATTACTACACATTCCGAATGCCAGCCGGGGAATCCAATACCCCATGGGCTATTCCATTCCATTTGTCGCACATCTCCTTTGGGTGAGAATTTCCAGAGAGCAAAATCGGAGTTGGATTTTTTCTCTCCCATCTCTACTCTGGATCCGGCTTCCTGGGCATTTAGTTTGAGATGAGCAAAGTCAGCATATTCTGGAAATTTAGTAGTGTCAAAGTATACTCCATCGCTAGTAATATAGGTATAGCCTTTGCGCTCTAATCTTTTGATTAAATTAATTTGCTCTCTTATATATTCGGTGGCTTTGGGATAGTGGTCTGAAGGGATAATATTGAGCTTAGCTAAGTCTTCTTTCCAAAGATTAGTGTATTTGAGAGCTACTTCTTGGGCGGTGAGTTGTTCTCTTTTAGCCCCTTTTTCTAATTTATCCTCTCCAGTATCCTCATCGTCATTGACCAGATGCCCTACATCTGTAATATTGGTCACAGAGTAGACATTATAATTATGTAATTGTAGAGTTCTTTTGAGTAAGTCGTCAAACAGAGATTTTCTCAAATTCCCAATATGCTGTCTATCATATACAGTAGGACCACAACTATAAATAGATACTATCTTGGGGTGAATAGGTTTGAAAGGTGTCAGGGATCGAGCTGGTGTATTATAAAGTCTAATCATAAGACAACTATTGTAGTGGGTTAGAAGTGACTTTGTTTGGTGGGCGATAAGTAGAGTAGAAGGCATCTCTCTTAATCATTACATCTCCCTCATAAATTTCCCTATAAGCTACGGTTTTCATTGACCCATCTGGGCTAGATTCTAACACTACGGGCTCAATAGTTTTAGCGGTCTTACCATTTGAGGTTCCATAAATTTCATAATACAGAATGGTTCCTACAATATAATGTTGAATCAAAATATGATGATTGGTATCATTTTGGAATTTAAAGTCAGGTTTTGGTAAATAAATTGTAGCATCCAGCCCTGGTTTGCCATAATAATTAACTACATAGGAGTGAGCCCTTCTCTCAGTAATTGGTAGGCCAGCATTTAATGCGGCTCTGAATAGAGTGGTCGACACTTGGCAAATTCCACCTCCATATTCTGGTATAGTTTTATTTCCCTTTATAACTAATTCTGGTAAGTATCCATTACGGGCATCTACTTTGCCTAAGGTATTGACGAATGAAAATTCTTCTTCTGGCTTTAGAAGTGTGCTAGAGATTTTATTAGCAGCTACATTTATATTCTTAACTCTACTTCGACTAGATCCTCTGAAATTAGATTCCCCCTTACCGAGTAGAGTCTTTACTCCTAGAGCATCAAATTGAGACTCATCAATCAAGGGAGATGTGACAGCTACAAATAGTTCCGTTTTATCAATTCCTGCTAAAATATCATTCTTAATTCTCTTAGAACTTTCTTCCATCATTAACTTGGTTCCTTCTTTCCCTGGTTCTAAAATTTGAATTTGTTGGGTTTCAATATTAAACCTCAACTTAGCATTGACTGGCTGACTGGTTAGATTCTTTTGAACGGATTCTAGATATTCTTTGATGATATCTTGGGACAGATCAATTTTTTTACTTATCTGATCAATTGTAATCCAAGTTATAATTTCTTCGGGATTTATTTTTATATTAGTATCATTGAAGAATATGGTATGTTCGTTAGCTAGTGCTTCTAAATCTGATTTTTGAGACTCCCAAGAACTTGCAGTAATGGCTGGAGTTTCTTTATTGAGAGGTATTGCCAATCTAACTTCATCTTTGGCAATGAGAGGCATTATAGATACAGCCACTTTAGGTATATCTAGACTTTCTCCTTCCTGTTCAGGGATGATTATAATCTGCCCCTCTTTATAGTCTAATTTGGCATCAGCAAGGGTTTTAAGAGCCGGATTTACTTTAGCTCCAAGAGCGGATTCTAAAGTCTCATTATCACTATTATAAACCCAATTGACATCAGTTTCTTGGAATAGTTGTTGTAAACTAGACAGAATATTATTAGTTCTTTTTATCCTATAGGCTTGAACCAAAGTGTCATCAGTATTTAATTTTATACCTAATTCTTCTAAAGTTGTACTATATTCTTGATCTTCATAGGTAAGAATAATATTTTTGGTACTGAGATTTTTGTTTTTTTCATCTAGTATGTCAAAGCCCTCTTTTAAAGTTTTAGAACCAATATCTAAACCTTGCACAGAGACTTTAGGATATATAGAATCACGATAAGCATACGCCACCCCTCCAATAGTAATAGAAGCAACTCCTAGCAGTATCGCTAGGATTATAATGGGTAGTTTATCTTTTTTCCAAAATAGTTTCATATATACTATATATTTTCCATTATATTTTACTATAGCTTGGCCGTATTATCAAATAAATTTCCCTCTTATTTTACGAAATACACTATATAAGCTAAATATTGTGTTTTGATGAACTATTATTTTACTATCAGGATAAGAGATTGTCTGCCCTCCAAATTGAGTTTTAAACCTAGAAATTCCTTGCCAAGATTTTTTTGTAGTAGAGACTCCCCAAAAATCATATATTTTCTTGCCAAGATTTTTAGCCTCCAAAATTGATTCCCACTGTAATAGGGGGGGGGCCATAAGCTTACGATTTTGGCTACTTGATGCCCCGTGTAAATATATTCTCTGCTCGGGGGTGTCTAGAATTATATTGGCAGCCAAGACCTCCTGCTCATACTCTGCTATCATTAGAGATACTTTGAGATTATTAGATGAATACCGTAATAAATTACTATAGTGAGACTTGGGGTGAATTGCAAACACACTCCTCTTAGAAGTCTCTTGTATTAAATTAAAGAAAATATCAAAGTATTTATTAAAGTCAGTACTATCATAAGATATAGATTTAATTTCTAGACCTTGCCTTTGAGCTAGTCTAATATTATATCGCATTTTGGAATGCATATTTTGAAGTAAATCTTCCTTGGGTAAATTCAAATCTAGGATATGAGTTTGATGTGGTAACCTCTCAATCACACTATTTTGGGAATATTTATCTAAGAAATCATTGTAATTATTATATAAATCCTGAGCAGGTTCAATTAAAGTAAATACAGCTTTATATTTAGCAGCAATGCTCTCAATATCCTGCCAAAATTCTTTGATTTGTGACTGTAATAAAGCACTTTTATATATAATTGGTCCTCGGGGTATATAAATTTGGGTATGCTTTGAAATTAAATTATAAATATAAACTTGGGCAAAAATCACATCATCTCCATTTTTGTCTTTTATACTTATTCTTTCTAGATTAATATAATCTTTTTTGATTAGAAAAGCCCAATCTAAAAGCTGATAATATTCTGGGATATGAGTAGGGGATGGCTGATCTGGTAATAATATCATATGGACTGTGGCTCTAAAGTTTTGGCTATCTCAATAATTTCCTCCATAGTGGCAAGTCCATTGACTGACCCTATTTCTCTCAATACTGAGGAACTCTGTATAACACCCCATTTTAAGGCCTCAGATATATCTTGCGATTGAATAAAATTAGCCAAAAAACCGGCCGCAAAGGCGTCCCCAGCTCCAGTAGTCTCTCTTTTCTCCACTACTCTTGCTGGTAAATACAGAATAGTATTTCTATCACTAATATAAGCTCCATTATTCCCATCAGTCAATCCAATTACATTCACTCCCATATTATGTAGTCCTTGAATTAAGTTAGGAATATGCTCATCAGTGGAATTTATTATATATTGAGCCTCTTCTTTATTGACAAATATGAGTTCAGTTTTTGGTAACATTTTATGAATTAATCCTAGATTATGTTTGAGCAAATAAGACCCTGGATTAAAGACAAGTTTATTGGCAGTATCATTAATTAATTGGCTCAAAAAATCTTCACTACCTTTACTCAGAGATGTAATATATGTCCATTCAGTCTCGGGTAAGATCAAATTAGCATAATCTTTATCTTTGTGATGAGACAGTACAACTCTTTCTCCATTTACAGATAGAATGGTAGATTGATTAATCCCAGATTTTTCGCTCAATACTATATGTTCTGTGTTTAGATTGGATTCCCTCAAAGTCTCTAGGACATATTGAGACATATTATCCACCCCTATTGTTGCTACTAAAGCTGTATTAATACCCAGCAAGCTCAAACCATAAGTCAAATTATAAGCGTTCCCTCCAATATATTCATGCATTTCTGAGACTGGAATTTTATGTCCAATTTCTAAATTTACCACAAAATTACCAGGGTTAAGGTTTGATGGTAATATATCCATATTAGATATTAATAAAAATCTATCTAAAGTCATATCTCCAATTACAGTACATTGATAAGCCATATTGATTAGGGATTAATATTAATATTTCTCTCATTTGCATTAATAACTTCAAAAAGTATCTTGGTATGAGGTAAACTCTTCCATAGATTAGGAGTTTTATTAGCCCATTCAATCAGTATAATATTTTTTGGATTAGAAATTATATCCATAATCTCTAGATCTAACACCTCCCATTCTTGATTGAGTCGATATAAATCAAGATGATATACTTTGTAGTCTGAGTTTGGTATAAGATAAATTTTCATAATTACAAAGGTAGGGCTCGTTACAGGCTGTTCAACTCCTAGGCCCGCTAAAAAGCCTTGACTAAAAGTTGTCTTACCTCCTCCTAACTCACCTTCTAATAGTATTACATTAGATCTTTTATTAGATAGAATCTCTTGAGCTATTTTACTTGCAATACTCTGTGTTTCTTTACTAGAGCGTGAAATTATCTCCATAATATTATAATACTTTTATTCCCAATACTCTTTCTAACTCAGCAAAATCAGTGATATGTCCTAATACCTTTAGGATACCAGAAACTTCTAAAGTTGTCATTCCCTCTTCAATCGCCAAAGTTTTTATATTAGCAGTTGAAGCTTGTTTAATAATCACTTCTTTTATTTTAGGAGTCATAATCAAGACTTCAAAAACAGCAGTAATTCCATTATATCCATTGGGATGTTCTGGGCTAGAGTTAGACTCAAGAATAGTATCAGGTATTATGTTATGATATCTTTCTGGTAATTTGGATTTTATAATTTCTTTTTGTTTGGCTGACAGGGTAATGACGGTAGCATTTTTAGGGTCAACTTTTCTAATAATTCTCTGAGCTATGGTTACATTGACAAAAGCAGCGATTTCAGACAACCCAATTCCTAAGTCATATAATCTTAAAATTGATGACACTGCATCATTTGTATGTAGAGTGGACAACAAAAGATGCCCCGTAGCAGCTGTTTGCATAGCCACTTTTGCAGTTTCCACATCTCTTATCTCTCCGATTAAGACAATATTAGGGTTTTGCCTCAGTAGTGCTCTAATAGCGTTAGGAAAACTATATCCAGTCTCTTCATTGATGCTAGTTTGTAAAATCCCAGACAATTTGTATTCAATCGGATCCTCAATAGTAATAATTTTTACCCCAGGCTTATTGAGTGAATTAAGGGTTGCGTAGAGAGTAGTAGATTTACCAGCGCTAGTAGGTCCTGTTACCAAAATAAGCCCAGTAGTAGCCTGTAATTGCTCCTGTAGGAGATTAATATTATATTCATCCATACCAAGGTCTTGCAATTTGAGCTTAGCAATGTCTGATCTTAATATTCTAAGTACAATTGTCTGTCCATAGCCTCCAGGAATAATAGAGACTCTCACGTCGAAGTTTTTATCTGTAAAAATAGTAAATCTTCCCTCCTGAATTGTATTAGCTATATCCACAGGAAGTCCTGCAAAAATCTTAATTTGATTTAAAATCTGAGGGTATAATGATTTAGACACTCTAGCCTCCTCATATAAAACCCCATCAATTCTAAATCTAATAATCAAATCAGACATATCAGGTTCAAGATGAATATCGGTAGCTCTTTTTAGTAATGCAGCATTAGTAATCGCAGTCAATTGGTCAAAAACAGGCATTGCTTCAGATATATGGCTGATATCAGGTAGGGGGGTGTCAGATTTTTTGATATAAATTCCTCGAGACAATGCAGATGTCAAAGTAGATTCATAAATTTCCTCTACATAAGATATATCTCCAGCTACAGACAAGACTTCCTCAATAGAAGTCTCCCCATCAATTGCGTGTAAAACTCCATCTTGAAATAAAGTCACCATACCATTCTCAACCGCTTTACGAAATATTTTGAATTCAGGAATATTATTTACAATTAAATCCTTTATATTATCACGAGCCTCGAATAATTCGTACAGAGCCAATCTCCCTTTATACCCAATCCCATAACACTTAGCACAACCTTTAGGCCGATATAACTTAGTAATCTCCTGGGGAATGGTTATGTTAGATTTAGGAGATATTATGGCCAGAGCTTTTTTAATAGAATCAAGCTCCTGCTCTTCTGGAACATATTCTTCTTTACAATCACAAAGTTTTCTTACCAATCTTTGAGCCACAAAAAGATTCATAGCAGAAATAATCAATTGAGTATTTACACCAAATTCTTTGAGACGAGTTACTATACCAACAGAATCATTAGTATGTATAGTAGAAAACACTAAATGCCCAGTTATAGCTGCATTCACAGATATACTAGCCGTTTCATTATCCCGAATTTCACCAACCATAATCACATCAGGATCTTGTCTAACAATGGCTTTTAGCCCATTTGTAAAAGTATACCCCTTTTTGTTGTCTACTTGCGTTTGATTAATACTTTGCAGCCTATATTCAATAGGGTCCTCAATAGTAATAATATTAGTTTCAGTACGATTGACATAATTCAAAAAAGAATAAAGACTGGTTGTTTTACCAGAACCAGTAGGTCCTGACAACATAATCATACCTTGAGTTTTGTCTAAATTTTTAGCTATAACATCCAAAAAAGCTTTTCTAATACCAAAACTATAAATATCCAAATTATGAATCTCGGTATTAAGAAGTCTCATCACAATAATCTCGCCAGTCTTACTAGGCAATATAGAAACCCTTACATCAATAGATTTTTTAATATTTCCATTTTTTTCTTGCACAACAATACTAAATCTACCATCCTGAGCTGTGGTTTTGATATTCAACACAAGAGAAGCCAAGTTTTTTACTCTTGATATTAATAGCCTATACAATTCATTGTCAAAATTCAGAATATCTTGTAAAACCCCATCTATACGATACCGAAGACGAGTAATGTCGCCCTTAGGCTCTATATGAATATCGCTAGCCAAAGAAGTTATAGCCCCAGCGCAAATTATTTGTATTAACTCAGACACATCAACAGAGTTAATTTTGTTAGCAAAATCATCCAAAGCCACCACTCCTTGCTTTACATCTCGTATCATTGCAAATGGAATTATTAATTTATCTTTAACAATTTCACTTCTCTCCTGCAAAAATTCATAAGCATTATATCCCTTTTGCAAACTATACTTTGAGACTAAATATAAATCTAATTCATATTTACTTTGAGATAGTTTTTGCAAGATAAGCTTGGCTAAAGTATTAGATATATCCTGTATAGCTATTTTTAGATGCGATCCAGCCCTTTGAAAAACAATCATTTGAGCTTTTTGAGCCTGTTCTCTAGTTAATATTTTTAAAGCATCTGGATCTATTGGACTAAATTGTAAATTTAGGTAAGTCATACTAAGACTGTTCGCCAATCTTTGGGTGTCAAGCTCCTCCTCCCTTTTGTGAATTAGAGATAAATTAAGGTCTAAAGTATTGTCAGAATGTAATTTATCTCTAAAACTTCGGCGACCAGATTGTTTTTGTTTTAGTATTGAACTCATAAATATAAAAGTATATATTTATATTATATAATAAAATACCAAAAATCGCAAATTTTGTAGCAGAGGGGATGTGCGATTATAAATTGTGAATTATAGATTTCGTAGAGTCGGCGACCCCGCCGACATGGTTTTTCGTAGGGACGAACTTGTGAATAAATGTCCTCCTTTGCCTGCCTGCGGTAGGCAGGGAGACGGTGGCACGAAGTGTCGTGTGTGGACTGAGCTTTATACTTAGTGTTTCTGTCCCCCTTTGGAGGGGGGAGTCTGAAAGACGGGGGTGGACTGAGCTAAATTCCCCTCTTGAGGGGTGGAGAGTTTTTGTCCTTGCTCCTCTGTCCTCCCTTGGGGGAGGTGTCACCGTAGGTGACGGAGGAGGACTGAGTTTTTGCAACTTGAGTTTCTGTCCT